>Ga0182793_1000005_pt1 | contig 260403 bp, 206 predicted proteins | sample Passage237A_FD_130498 | JGI IMG/M metagenome (GOLD analysis project Ga0182793, IMG submission 130498) | Cellulose adapted compost microbial communities from Newby Island Compost Facility, Milpitas, CA, USA - Passage2 37A (version 2) (version 2) ... | reverse complement strand
GCGGACGCGATGCGGTTTGAAACGTGGAATGGTCAGCACGCGCGGAGCGCGAGTGCGGGATCGCGCGTGATCCACTCGGAAGAGGAGTGGGTGCAGCTTTGGCGGGACATCGGCCAGGAGCCGCCGCGGGAGTGGCGCCGTGGAGAGGAGTCGGCCGTGGGGATTTTTCTCGGTCAACGCCGTTCGGGCGGATTCGCAGTCGATGTGCTCGGCGTCGACCGGGTCGGTTCGGTGGTGCGCGTGAGTTATCGGGAGAAAACCCCGGCGGGCGGCGTGGTGGCGCAGGTGCTGACCTCGCCGTGGGCGGTGATCGCGGTGCCGGTTGTATCGGCGGAGGTCCAGGTCATCGCGCAGTCGACTCCGCGTTCACCGACCCCGCGCCAACAAAAGTAAAAATGCGGCGAAACTCCGCGTAGTGGCGAGCGTGCGATCGATTGCGTGAAGTTGATGTTATGGAGGTTGCGGCAGTCGCGCGCGTGCGCGACAGTGGTGAGCCCCTGATGCATCGCCGATTTTTATCTTCCGTTGCTCCGTCGATTCGGGCCCGACTTTGGTTCGTGGTGCTGCTCGTGTCTTTGCCGGCACTGCTGGTCTCGTGCTGGTTGATCATTCTCAGCTATCGCAACGAGCGCCGGGCGATGGAGCGGCATCTGACGACAACGGTGCAGGCGTATTCGTCGCTGCTGGAGGCGGATTTCCGCGAGCGGGTGTCGATGCTGCAAAGTCTGGCGATGTCCACCCGACTTTCCTCGGGCGACCTCACGGGATTCCGGTTGCTCGCGCAGCGGCTCGTGACGCGGCCAGGCGAGTGGGTGGTGTTGACCGAACTCGATGGTCGTGAGCTGGTGCACACGCGCGACGTGCGTTTGGGCGAAATGACGCCGATCGAGGTCACGCCGGAACTGCGCTCGGCTATGGAACGGCGGGTGCCCTACGCTTCGAATCTTCAGCGCAACCGCGGAGAAACACGGCACTATTTTTACATCGCCCATCCGGTGTCGATCGGCGGCGATCGCGAAGGCATCCTCTATCTCGGGGTGACGCCGGCGGCGCTCACGCGCTCGTTGCTCAGCAACCGGCTGACGAACGCAGGCATCGTGGCGGTCGCCGACCGCGAGCGAACGATCGTGGTGCGGAGCCGGGGGCAGGAGACCTTTGTCGGTGGCAAGGGCAGCGATACCATGCGGCGCGCTTCGGCGGAAGGTCGCGAGGGGGTGTTCGAATCGATCACACTCGAGGGCGTGCCCAGCCTCGCGGCGTTTCACGTTTCGCCGCAAACGGGTTGGGTGCTGGTCATGGCGGTGCACAAGTCCGAGCTCTTCGATCCGGCGAAACAGATGCTGCTGATCGCGCTGACGGTGAGCGGTCTCGTCGGCGTCGCTGTCGGTTTGATCGTATGGTGGGTTAACCGCTCGACCGAGAAGATCGCCGACGCGCTGGTGGGCGATACGCAGGCCGTGGCGCGCGGCGAGAGGGTGGAGGCGCGCCGCACCGGTGTCATCGAAGCGGATATCGTTTCGCGTGCGCTGGCCGACACCTCACATGAACTGGCGGCCCGGCAGGCGGCGCTCGAGCAGGCGCGCGATACGGCGCTCGCAGCCTCGAAGGCGAAGGACGAATTTCTCGCCGCGCTCTCTCATGAACTGCGCACGCCGCTCAATCCCGTGCTGCTCCTCGCGAGCGACGCGGCGCGTGATCCCTCGCTGCCGGCGGACGTGCGAGAGACGTTCGAGACGATTGAAAAACACGTGCTGCAGGAGGCGCGGCTCATCGACGACCTCCTCGACGTCACGCGCATCGGCTCGGGCAAGCTGAACCTCCATGTGGAATCGCTCGACCTCGACCGCATCGTGCAGGAGTCCATCGAAATCGTGCGCCCGCGCGCGGCCGAAAAGCAGCAGCAGGTCGAACTGAATCTCGGAACGATGGGGGCGCGCGTCCGCGGCGACTCGGTGCGACTGCATCAGATCTTCACGAATCTCGTGGGCAACGCGGTGAAGTTCACGCCGCGCAGCGGACGCATCACCGTGTCGAGCCGCATGCAGCCACACGACCGCACGCTCGTGGTGGAAGTGGCGGACAGCGGAATCGGCATGTCGCCGGCGGAAGTGGAGCGCGTGTTCGAGCGCTTTGTGCAGGGCGACCACGCCGGCACCGGCCGCGGTTCGCCCTACGGCGGGCTCGGACTTGGACTCGCGATCGCCCGCAGCCTGGTCGAACTCCACGGCGGACGAATCGAAGCCGCCAGCGAGGGCCTCGGCAAAGGGGCTGTATTCACGGTTTGGTTACCGGAGGAACGCGGGACGTGAGCCGCGCCAGAGTGCGGACCGGGTCGGGACAGAGTGCGGACCGGGTCGGGACAAGGTCCGGGCTGACTCGGGACCGGGCTACGCGAGATAAGTGCCACGCGCCTCGCCCCGGCGGACGCGGCCGAGGGTGACGAGCGCGGAGAGAATTTCGGCGACGGCCTTGGCGTCGGCCCGCGCGAAGGTGGCGGCGAGGTCCTTCGCGGTGGCGGGTTTTCCCGCCGCGGCGAGGGCGGCTTGCACCGCTTCGACCTGGGCGGCGCGTTGAGCGGGCCAGGGAGTTTTCGCGCGGGACTTCTTTGGCTTCGGCGCCGCGGCCGACGGCTTCTTGCGGGCACCGGAACTTGGGCTTGTTGCGCTGGGCAAACCGAGCGCGGTCTGCTGCGGGGCCTGGAACTCGGGGCGGAGCCAGCGGATTTTTCCCTGCGCCTCCTCGGCGGCGCGCTCGGCGTTGAGGGCGACGACGCGGGCGAGGATTTCCTCGTCGGTCAACGGCCAGGGCCAGCCATAGGCGGCGGCGACGGCGGCGTCGATCTGGTCGTGCAGGTGGCGGAGCGTGGAGACGAGCGCCTGGTCGTGGATGAGCTGCTCCTTCGCGGTGAGCGGCTGGTTGGCGCGGACTTTTTCGAGGACGTTGTAGATCGCGGTGAGGCCGAGGCCGTGCTTCTCCTGTGCGCGCTTGCGGTGGGCGTCGAGCTCCTCGGCGAGCGCGCGGATTTTTTCCTTCTGCGGTTCGGGGCAGTCGGGGAAGGGAAAGGTTTGGAAGCAAACGGAAGCTGGATAAACAGGCCGGTCTTCAAGTGTGCTTCCAGAACGCAGAGCATACGTGACGTGAATTCGGCTGCCCAGAACGCCGAGGATGAACGCGTCGGATACGGCGACGACGACGAGTTTATGCTCTGGGACGATCGACGAGTCGAGAAACTGGAAGTAGCGATGCTTCGAGGTCTCTACTGTTGCGATGTAGCGCGACAATCCGACGAGGCCGGCCCGAAGGGTTTTGCGTGGTTCACCAAACAACCACCAGTCGCGCTTCAGCTTCGGCCGCGCGTTCGCGTCGCGTTCGGGCTTCACGGTCCGCAGCAAGTGCTCATAGACAGTGGGGCAATCGCGACGCAGCGTTTCGGGCGTGAAGCCGAACGCATCGATGACCCACAGAGCCCGGGGGGCATCGGCTAAATCGCGACCATTTCTGAGCGGCTTGAGTATTGTCGAAGCGCACTTGTCCTTCGACCGAATCGTTGCCGCTTCGCCACCCGTGAGAACAAAGCCGCGACCGGCGAGCATCATACCGTTGATGCTCACGTCTCTGTTGGCCTGTAGCGTCTTCGCGGTCGTGACGTCCGCCCCAATTGTTAGATCTGGAGAGATCGCCCCGCGGGTCCGTTGAAGCGTTACGCCTACTTCGCCTTCGTCGCCTTCAGCGTCATTCTCGGCGATGACGAGCGCGAGCTCCCCTAACTGATTCGACGCCGCAATCTCACCGACGGTCATCGCAATGCGAACGGCGGCTCCGTCAGCGGTATCGACCCAAGGGTGGTCGGGAATCGCAAATCGAAGGGCAAGCGCCGGTGGTGGGCCTTCCGGGCGAACGTGCGAAGCTACAATCCGGCGATTGAAGGTCTGCCGGAGACTATTGGTCGTGATGAGACCGAAGCGTCGCAGTCTGCCGGTGCGCGTGAGCGAAGCGGCCTTGTGCCACCAGTAGATGACGAAGTCAGCGCTCTCCGGAACTTCGGGATAGGTGGCACGCAGTGTTTCAACATAACCCTCGCCCAATGACTGCTTCATCACCTTGTCGCCCAAAAACGGCGGATTCCCCACCACGTAATCACACGCGGGCCACTCGGCGGGACGGGGGTTTTCGTAGCGATAGAGCGGGACGCGTTTCGTTTCGTCGGGGACTTCGCGGCCGGTGGTGAAATCGGTCTTGAAGGAGCGGCGGTCCCAGAGCGTGACGGGCGCGAGCGGATTTTTTTCGGCTTCGGCCTGGAGCCGTTTCTTGTCCCGGGCGAGTTCGGGGGGCAGGCCTGGAATCGCGTCGGGATCGGCGGCGGCGAGTTGCCAGGTGACAATCTCGGGCGGGCCGTCGTAGGCGAGGACGGCGTCGCGGTGTTCGATGTTGTGGAAGTTTTTAAGGACGGGTTCGGCGGGGGCGACGGCGCCGAAGGTGCGGAAGTGCCACTGGAGGTAACCGATCCAGAGGACGAGCTCGGCGATGGCGGAGGCGCGGGGATTTATTTCGAGGCCGAGAAACTGGTGCGGGTCGACGGTTTCGGCGCCGATGCCGCGGGGGCCGCGTTCGGTGCGGCGGGCACCGCCGAAGCGTTCATAGGCGTCGAGGACCTCGCCTTCTAGGACTTTGAAATGGGCGAGGGTGACGTAGAGGAAATTGCCGGAGCCGCAGGCGGGATCGAGGACGCGGAGCGAGCAGAGGCGGCGGTGAAACTTGAAGATTTCCTCCTGCGCGAGCGCGGTGCGGCCGGCATCGGCGTGCGAGAGGGCGGCGGCCTGGACGTTGAGCCATTCGGCGCGGAGCGGCTCGATGACGGTCGGAAGGACGAGTCGCTCGACGTAGGCGCGCGGCGTGTAGTGGGCACCGAGCTTGTGGCGTTCGGCGGGATCGAGCGCGCGCTCGAGGAGCGTGCCGAAGATGGCGGGCTCGACGTCGCGCCATTTGAGGGCGGAGGCCTTGATGAGCAGGCCGAGCTGGGTGCCGTTGACGCGGAGCGCGGAGGCGTCGGCGAAGAGGCCGCCGTTGAAGTGAAGCAGGCGGACGTTGAGGACGGTGGAGAACGGCGTGCCGGAGTTGAGCTCGCGGAAGAGCACTTCGAGTTTCGGCGCCACACCCTCCGGGGTGGTGCGAAGCGATTCGAGGAGCGTGCGGAAGCCGTCGGCGGGGAGCAGGCCGATATCCTCGGCGAACATGCAGAAAAGGCAGCGCGTGAGAAAGGCGGCGACGAGGCGCGGCTCGTGGCGGTCGGCTTCGAAGGACTTGGCGAGTTCGGCGAGGTGGCGCGCAGCCTCGCGGGTGACGGCGGCGGAGACCTTGGCGGGGTCGAGCGCGGCGGGATCGAGCCAGATCGCGCGGAGCCGCTCGCGAATTTTTTCGTCGCGAAGATCGGAGAGGAGGAGCCGGTGCGAACGGGCGTCGGGGAACGGGAGGAAGGCTTTCCCCTTTTGCGTGAAGTCGGCGTAAACCTCGAGCGAGTGGCCAACATCGAGCACGAGCACGAACGGCGGCGGCGGCTCGCTGGCGGGAAGATTGCGGGCGTAGCGCTCGGCCTGCACGCGCGCTTCGAGCATGGCCTTGCCGTAGGGATCGGCGGCCCGGCGGGCGGGGGCGGTGAGTTTCAGGCCGAGTTCGAGTTCGGCATCGCCTGATTCCTGATTCTCGGGTCGAGCACTGGCGGCGGTTTGCTTGGCTTCGAGGACGAAGCGGTCGCGGCGGTAGAGATCGATCTTGCCGACGGTGGTGCGGCCGTCCGGGTGATGGAGCGGGACGGCGCGTTCGAAGACGTAGGCGTTTTCGGCAGAGTCGGGTCCCGACGGATCGGGATGCGGAAGACCGAGCAGGTCGCAGAGCTCCGTCAGGAACAGGTCCTTGTTGGCGCGCTCGGCGAGTTCGGTGTCGGACCAGCGGGCGATAAAGGCGGAGACTGCGGCGTCAGTGGACGTTGACGACATGCGAATGGGCGCGAGGCAAGCCGATGCAGCCCGGGATGTAAACGGGTTTGCTCGGGAAATTGTCCCGGGTGGCCGCCGGCATGTTCGGGCGGCTACGAGACGGTGAACGTTCTTGTCCTCGGTCCGAGTCCCTCCTCCGCGGAAGCGGGCCGGCCGGAGCCGGAACCCGCTACCGGGAGGAGGCGAAGGAACAACGGAGACCAGGTCAGCGCAGGATCAAGGCGCCGAACTGCGATGTATCCTGATAAGCATTACCGGAGAGATCGTTCCAGGTGGCGACACTCGTGCGCGAGGCGGTGCCGGGGTCGTTGTTGACCTGGAAATCGAACCCGAGCACGGAGCCTTTCACGGTCTCGCTGGCGTCGATGCGGATCGCGGCTTCGACGACGTAGCCACCGGGCACGATCTGCGTCGCGCTCACGAGATTGCCTGCGACCGCGCTGCCTCCGAAGGAAACTTCGTTGTCGAAGTTTATGCGGAACTGGCCGTCGCCGGCTTCGTAGGTGGTGGTCTGGCCGTTGTTGGGGTCGACGAAGATCTCCACCGAGTCTTCTTCCCACGGATTGGGACTCGCCTTGCTGAGCAGCGGGTCGGTCACCGTGGCGTAGAGGTAGAGATAGCCGGAATCCCAGAGCAGCTTCACCTTGGCGGTGGCGCCGTTGCTGCCGACCGGAAACCGCGTGGTCGAGATCTCGGTGGCGTTTTTCCAGATCTTGTCGGCGATGCCGTCGATCGTTGGCGCGCCACGTTTGATCTCGGCGACCAACTTCTCCGGCAACAGTCGGAGGGTGCCGTGCGCGGACGTGTCGGACTCCTGATTTTGGCGTGTGTTGCTCCACGACTGGCGACGATTGGTGGCGGCATCGGTCACGCGGACGTCGAACGCGAGCGTTTGGCCGATGGCGAGCGCGCCGGAGAGCGGAATCGTGATGATCGTCGCGTATCCACGGGGGGTGGGCGTGGTGGGACCTTCGGCGCCGCCGATGCGCTGCATGCCCATTTTGTTGAACGTGTAGGGCGCGTGGTTGCCCAGGAAGATCTCAACCGAATCCCCGCCGCGCATGTGGGTTTGGTCGAACACTTCCACGGCAATGTGCACCGCGCCGAGACTCCACATCGCGCGGAACTCGCCGAGCGAGGGTGCATCCGAGCCCGGGTCGAGCGGCGTCGGCGCGATCGCGGCCCAGTCGTCGAGCTTGTTGAATTTTCCCGTCGCCGGATACTGCGTGACGTTGAGCGATTTCGGTTGGATGGGGAGCTCCGACGGATCGACGACGGCCCAATAAGCGAGCTTGGCCTGCAGGCGTTCGTCGAAGAGCAGCGGCTTGTTGTCGCGCACGACCGGGAAGGTCTTCAGCCAGCTCGTGTCGTCCGACGTGCCCCAGAACACCACGGAGCTGATCTGGCTGCTCTTCGCGCGGAAGAGATTGAACAGATCGCGATAGCGATACGCCTGCTGGAGCAGCGCTTCGGCCGTCGGCGGCGAGGTATCGGAGTCGTTCGTGTAAACGCTCAGATCGAGTTCGGTGATCTGGTTGTCGAGCCCGAGCGCGGTGAACGTGTCGATGCTCGTCGCGATTTCCGAGAGCGGCGGCCACACGATGCTGATGTGAGTCTGGTGCCCGACGCCATCGACGCGCACGCCGCGGGCGAGCAGGCCCTCGACGACGTTTTTCAGCGCCGCGAGTTTCGCGGGCTCGTTGGTGTTGTAGTCGTTGATGAAGAGACTCGCGGAGCCCTGCAGCAATTCGTCGGCGAACTGGAACGCGAGATCGATGAACTCGGGTCCGACGAGTCGCAGCCACGGACTGTCGCGCAAACCACCGGGGCCGGACGGATCGATGACCTCGTTGACCACATCCCAATCCGTGACGACGTCGGCGTAGCGCGAGACGACGGCGTGGATGTGCGTGCGCATGCGATCGATCACGAGCTGGCGGTGCGCGGGATTGCCGGGCTGCAGCGGATTGCCGCTCGCATCCTGAAACACCCATGCGGAAACCTGGCTGTGCCAGATGAGCGTGTGACCGCGGAGCTTGAGACCGTGCGCGCGGGCGAAGTTGGCGATCGCATCGGCCGGTCCCCAGTTGAACACGCCCTCGGTCGGCTGGAGCGAGGACCACTTCATTTCGTTGCCCGCCACGATCGTGTTGAAATGGCGAAGCAGCAGCTCGGCGTGCGCGCCGGAAAGTTCCGCGACGGACACGGCCGCGCCGACATCGAAGTAGGGCGCGAGCACTTCATGCACCGGCGGCAGATCCTGCACCGTGGGCGGCTCGATGTAGTCGAGGATGAAGTCGTCGATGTAGAACGACTGGTTGCCGTTTGCGGTCTCCACGTAGAGCCGCAACTCGGACGCATCGAGACCGAACGTGTAAAGCGTGCTGAGATCGACCCACGCGCCGTCGGTGACGTCGGTGTTGCCGACGATCGTGTGCCATGACGTGGAGCCGTTGTTCACGACCTCGAGGCTTACGCGCACCTGCGTCGGCGCTTCGCCGGAAACAAGACGCACGCGCACGCCGATCGCGTATTGCGAGCCTTTGAAGATTTTTCCGAACACATCGATCGCGGGACCCTGCCATGTCGCTTCCCGGCCGGTCACCTTGAGACTGTAGGCGCCGTTGGCCGCAGCTTCCGTCGTGGGCGTGAGCGTCACTGGACCGCGCGGCATCCAGCCTTCGGCCGTGCCGGTTTCGAAATCGGTGAACAGGCCCGACGTATCCGGCGGCGCTTCCGGTCCCGCGATCGTGAAGTCGTCGAGATAATACTCGGACGTGGGATCGTCGCTCTCGAGATAGAGCGTGAGCACATCGTAACTCGGCGCGCTCGGCGTGAAGGTGCCCTGCAGTTGCACCCAGCCGCCGTCGGTCACGGGCAGCGCATTGTTGACCTGCGTGTAGTCGCTCGTAGCCGAACCGGTGGCGCGCGCCTCGATGGTGAACTTGAGATTGCTCGCGGGCTGACCGGCGACGAGCCGCACCCAGCCGGAGATTTGATAGGCGGTGCCCGCGGAGAGCTGACCGCGGAGATCGACCGCCGGACCGTTCCAGCCCGCGGTGCGGCCAGTAGTTTTCAAACTGCTTGTGCCGGTGCGCGCCGCTTCGGTGGACGAGGTCACGACTGCGGAGCCGCGCGGGCCCCAGCCGTGCGTGGCGCCACTTTCAAAACCATGATCGGCGACCTGAGCGACAAGTGCGGATGCACTCGCGACGACGAACGCCGCGGAGGAGGTGAGCAGACGGAGAAGTGAAGCGGGACCGAATCGGGAGGAAACAAGGAACGACATGGGGAACGAAGAGTTGGGGATGCGAAGACAACTTCCCGAGGGAGCAGGCGTCAGATTGCGGCGGGGTAAAACTGCACTGCAAAGAGCAGCGCGGCGAAATGGGGCGACGCCTGTGGTGGGGTGGGCGGGGAAGCGCGGGACCGTCCGCGAGTAGCACGCGCCCGCAAATGAGAGACCGTGCTAACTTTAGTCGCGCCTATGTCGCGAGACAGGGGTGTATCCGTTAAGTGGTTACGCCAGCGGACGAAGCCAAGGCGTATAAGGGAAAGCCCGATAGCGACGTCGGGTGTTATGAAGGCGCGAGGAGCTGAACGGCGCCCGCCTCGAGTTTGACCTCGATGCGCGCGATCGCGCGTGGGAAACGGCGAAAGTCGGCGGCGGTGAGCACGATCGAGTCGTCGATGCGCAGTTCGCAGGCTTCGAGTTCGAGCGAGAGTTTCCTGGTCTTGACCTCGTGGAGGCGCGCGCCGCGTTTGCCAGCGGTGTGACACTCGAGCTTGCGGATGAGTTTGCCGCGCTCGTCGACGGTGATCGAAACGAGGTTGAGCCAGCCATCACTGGGATCGGCGTCACGCGCGAGCACGAGGCCGGGTCCCGCGCGGCTGATGTTGAGGAGTTCGAGCAGCAGAAAGTCGTCCTTTATGCGTTCGTCGGGCAGGGTGACACGGGCTTTGATTGGCGGCATCTCATGCGTGAGCGCAGCGAGCACGCATTTGTCGCGATGCAGCTTGTCGGCAGGCGACGGAAACTCGTGGGCGCAGCCGGCATCGAGCGCGTCGAGGATCGAGATTGTGCGACCGATCAGTCCGAAACCGATTCCTTCGACAAACGTGGTGCGGCCCCACGGCCCCTTGGCGACGCCGAGATCGAGCGGACGCGGCGACGTGTTTTTCCAGCTCGCGATGATGTCGGGCAACTCCGTGCCGAGCCCGAGACTGTGCGCGATGTTGTTGGCCGTGCCGAGCGGCAGGATCGCCACCGGTCGGGTGCGCGCAGCGTCGTGCGTCACGACCGTGCGCACGGTGCCGTCTCCACCCGCAGCGACGATCAGCTCGCAGTTTATTATGCGTTTTGGATCCGCGAGTCCTTCATCGACGGTCGAATAAGTCACTCGATGGCCGTGGCGTTTAAGCAACGCCACGAGGTTCTTGCGTGAATGCGCTTCGTCGCCGGCGCGCTCGTTGTGAAGCAGGAGGACGTCCATCGCAGAAATGGTGAGGAACCTGACAGGCCGCGCCGCTACCTGTTCGCGATGCGAATCCTGATCTCGAACGACGACGGCATTTACAGTCCCGGTCTCGCGGCGCTCGCGCGCATGGCGACGAAGTATGGCGAGGTGCGCGTGGTCGCGCCCGACGTGGAGCAATCTTCGAAGAGTCACTCGATCACCTCGAACCGTCCGCTCACCGTGCGAAGCACGCACGTGCCGGAGTTGCGCGACATCGAAGCCTATCGCGTGGACGGCACGCCCGCGGACTGCGTGGCGCTCGGCATCTTCAACTGGGAGAAAGTCGATCTCGTGCTCTCCGGCGTGAACCTCGGGCCCAACATCGGCAACGGCATCTGGCACTCCGGCACGGTGGCGGCGGCGAAGCAGGCGGCGTTGCACGGCGTGCGCGGCATCGCGTTCAGCACGCCGGTCACCGACGACGAACCGGATTTTCCCACCATCATGCCCTGGGCGGAAAAGGCGCTCGAGTTGTTGCTGCCGCAGGAGGATCTCCCGTTGGTCAATGTGAACATCCCGCCCGAGCCGCGCGGCCTGCGTTGGACGTGTCAGTCGTTTCGCCTCTACGACGGGAAGATTTTCCCCGGTGAGGATCCGATGGGGCGAAAACACTTCTGGTTCAGTGTGCGTGCGATCAAGGAAGTGGAAGAAGGCAGCGATCGATGGGCGGTGGAAAACGGCTATGTGTCCATGACGCCACTACGGCTCGATTTGACGGACGAAGCGCGGCTCGATCGCGTGCAGAAGCCGCAGGCCTGAATCGGGACAACGTGCGGACAAGGTCGAGCCAAGGTGCGTCCCGGGTCGGGACAAGGTGCGGCTTGGGTCGCGCCTGTGTGCGGACCGAGTCGTGCCGGAGTGCGGACCGTCGGTGCCGGGTTTCGCTCTACCGGCTTTGCGGCTGAGTGAGTTCGAGTTCGTTCGCCAAGCGGCGGCGGAGGAAGGCGGCGAAGGTCGCGAGCTCGCGATCGGGCGATTGGCGCGCGGTGGTGCGATCGGGCGCGGCAGCTTCGATGGTCGCGAGTGTGGTGGGATCGGTGACGCCGAGATCGACTGCGAGAATCTTTTCGATGACGGCGATGCGTTGCGCGCGGTCGGGTTCGCCACGACCGTCTTCGGCGGAGAGGGCGTGCAGGCGGTCGAGTCGGCTGAAGAGCGTGCGGGCGAGATGGTCGGCGCGGTCAGGCATCGGAAGGCGCAAAGTGCAAACGGGAGTTTAGCGCGAGGCGAGCCCGGGGACGAGCTGGCTGCCGGCGACGTCGCGATAGAGGCGGAGCAGCGCGGAGTCGCTGCCGGATTTCTGTTCTTCGGGCGTGAGGCGAAGTCCGCGCACGCGGTAGTCGCGAAGCGAAAGTTCATCGGCCTGTGTGCGGAGCGTTGCGCGGAAACTGCAGTCGGCGCGGTCGTCGCGCTGGCGGAACTCGGTGACGTCGAGTTTCAACAACACGGCAGTTTCGTTGGGCGAGTCGCGTCCCGTCGCTTCGACAATCGAGCCGGCGTAGCCTTGCTCGACGAACGTATCGCGCAGTCGCGAAACGAGCGCGGAGGCGACGGCGACTTCGTCGGACGGACGTTGGTTTTCGGGAAACGAAACCTGGACCTGAAGCGTGACGCCGGTGTTGGGATCGGCGGGTGGGCTCGCAGCGTGAAGCGCAGGCGTGAAGGAGAACAGGAGCGCCATCGCGCTTGAGAGGATCAGCACGAAGCGCGGAGGGAAGAGGGACGGCGTTTTCATTGGGGAGGGAGGTAGGGCGAGGCGTCCCGCCGAGCCGGCGTTAGCATTCGAAGCTCGTCCGATGTTTCGCGGCTCGCCGGGGACGGCTCGCCCTACCTTGAGGCGGAAGGTAGTCGCGAAGCGTGCGTGGCTCCATCGGGGCGCGCGCGGGTTGGGGTATCGGGTGCTGCGACGTGCGAGAGACAAACGCGGGTGAGCGTGGAGATAAAAAAAGCGGCCGGCGCTTTTGCGCGGGCCGCTTGAGGCGAGAACGAGAAAGAGTAAGAGAACGAGAACGATGAGGCCGGGCCGCGCGACAGTTCACGTGGCCCGAGGCGATCACTCCCACTCGACGTGGCCGAAGACGGTGAGGCGGCGGCGGGGGGCGATGCGGTGGCCGAAGGCGGGGGACTGGCGGGCCTCCTTCATGGCGCGCATCGTGCGCTCGAAGAAAAACTCGCGCTGGCCGAAGGCGGGACGGAGTTGGTCGAGCCAGGTGGCGTTTTCGTCGAATTTCGCGAAGAACGGACGGCGAACCCAGTTGGGCTCGCGCGCTTGGACGAAGTGAAGGGAGAAGACCTTTTCGCCCATGATCTCGGTGACGCCGTCGACGATGACCTTGCCGGGCGTGGCGGACATGGACGGACCGCGGACGGTGCGTTCGAGACCGGAGACGCGACGGTAGGCCTTTTGGAAAATTTCGTAGCAGCGAGCGAGCGGGACTTCGAAGTAGCCTTTCGGGCCGGTGTCGCGTTCGACGAACATGTAGTAGGGAATCGCACCGAGGCGGACCTGCAGGCGCCAGAGGTCGGCCCACGTGTCGGCGTCGTCGTTGACGTGACGGATGAGCGGGGCCTGGCAGCGGATCACGGCCCCCGTGCTTTTGATGCGGCGGAGCGCGGCTTGGGCGACGGGCGTCTGGAGTTCGCGCGGGTGGCTGTAGTGGGCCATGATCGCCATGTGGCGGCCGGACGCGGTGACCTTTTCGAAGAGTTCGAGGAGCTCGTCGGCGTCGCTGTCGGTGACGAAGCGATACGGCCACCAGGCGACTGATTTGGTGCCGATGCGGATGGTGGTGATGTGATCGAGTTCGGGGGTGAGGAGCGCCTCGATATAACGACGCAGGACAGCGGTGCGCATCACGAGCGGATCACCGCCGGTGATGAGAACGTTGGAGACCTCGGGGTGCTCCTTGAGATAGGCGACGAGCGACTGGGCCTGCTGGCTGGCGAATTTGAGTTCGTCGAGGCCGACGAACTGGGGCCAGCGGAAGCAGTAACTGCAGTAGGTGTGGCAGGTCTGGCCCGGGCTGGGGAAGAAGAGGACGGTGTCGCGGTATTTGTGCTGCATGCCGGGCAGCGGCTGACCGTCGAGATAGGGGACGTTGAGCTCCATCTGGCCCGCGGGGTGGGGATTGAGGCGACGCTGAATCTGGCGCGCGGCGCGCTCGATGGTGGCGGGCTCGGCTTCGTCGGCGATCAGGCACATGAGCCGATCGAGATCCTCGGGCGCGAGCATGCCGGGCTGCGGGAAGGTGAGTTGGAAAATGGGATCGTTGGGGATGTCGTCCCAGTTGATGAGTTCCTCGGTGACGTAGTGATTGACGCGGAACGGGAGCACCGTGGCGACGGCGCGCATGGCGAGCAGATGATCTTCGGGAAGAGCCTGGAGCTGCGGGATGCGCGGGAGGTCGTGACGCTGGTAGACGCGAAACGTGCGAGGCTGAAGGCGGGCGTGAGCAATCATGATGGCTGGATTCCGGGTTGACGGTTATTGCTGAGGACGAACCGCGCACGCGGAGCGGTCGTCGAGGAAACCAGAGCGCGTAGCGGGATGACGCTGGAAGCGGACAAACGCGAGTTGCGGTCTAGCAGAGGGGTTATTTTCGAGGCGCGAATTGGGATCGGTCGAGGGAAACCGTCGCTGAAACGGAATTTTTTTCGGCGGGCGCGTCAGGCGCTTGCAGATCGGGTCGCGGGCGGTGGCCGTCGGTGGCGGTGCGGGCCGGAGATGGCGCGGAAAAGAAAAAGGCGGCCGGCGCTTTTGCGCCGGCCGCCTGAGGAGAGAACGAGAAAGAAGAAAGAGAAAGATGAGTTTCGGGCCGCTGCACGCGGCCCAAAACTCCTACCGATACTCTTCGCCGGTCTGGGCGTTGATGATCTTGAAGTTCTCGACGTGGTAGTTGAGGTCGGCGCGGAAGGCCAACTTGATGCCGAAGAGCTTCTCCATGCGCACGAGCAGTTCGGCGTCTTCGCTGCGGAGACGTTCCAGAATGCTCGGATGCACGAGCACGCGCAGCGAGTATTCCTTGCCGTCGTTGCGGAGCTGGAGGCGGCGCGCGACAGCTTGGAGTTTGCGCTGAAGCTCGACGGACATCGTGGTGGCGGACTTCACGATGCCGCGGCCGCGGCAGTAGGGGCAGTCGACGTAGAGATTGCTCGAGAGCGACTCCTGCTGGCGCTGGCGGGTCATCTGCATGATGCCGAGCGTGGAGATGGGGAGGATGTGGTTCTTGGCCTTATCCGTGGACATCTCCTGCACCATCTTCTCGTAAACGGCGTTGCGATGGCGCCGCTCCTTCATGTCGATGAAATCGATGATGATCAGGCCGCCGAGATTGCGGAGGCGGATCTGGCGCGCGGCTTCGGCGGCGGCCTCGAGGTTGACGGCGTAGATGACGTTCTTCTCGTCGCCGCCGCGGTTCTTGTGCGAACCGGTGTTCACGTCGATCGAGATGAGCGCCTCGGTTTCGTCGATGACGATTTCGCCGCCGGACGGGAGGCCGACCTTGCGCTGACCGGTTTGCTCGATCTGACGCTCGATGTTGAAGCGCTCGAAGATCGGAATCGTGTCCTTGTAGAGCGCGATCTTGGAGGCGGAGCGTTTGGAAATCTGGCCAACGAGCTTCTGCGTGCGCTCGTGGTCTTCCTTGCTGTCGATGAGCACGCGGTCGATTTCCTCGGTGAGGAAGTCGCGGACGGTGCGCTCGACGAGATCGGGTTCCTGGTAGAGGCACGCGGGCGCGCGCTCCGACTGCATCTTGTTCTGGATGTCCTGCCACGTCTTCAGGAGCAGGTGGAGGTCGCGGACGAAGTAGCGGGATTTTTTGCCCTCGCCGGCGGTGCGGACGATCACGCCCATGCCCTCGGGAATGGTGAGCTCGTTGATGAGCTGCTTGAGGCGCTTGCGCTCGTTGGGGTCCTCGATCTTGCGGGAGATGCCGCAGCCGTCGGAGAACGGCGTGAGGATGAGATAGCGGCCGGGAATGGAAAGATTGGTGGTGGTGCGCGGACCTTTGGTGCCGATCGGACCTTTCGTGACTTGGATCACGATGTCCGTGCCCGGCGGATACATCTGGGGGATGTCCTTGACCGTGGGCTCGGCGGGGCGGGGCGGGGCGTTTTTCTTTTTGTTCACGCGCACGACTTCCACGGACGAGTCGGCGGCGGCGGGGAGCATGTCCCAGTAGTGGAGAAACGCGTTCTTGGTGTAACCGATGTCGACGAAGGCCGCCTTCAGGCCCGGATCGAGGTTTTTGATGCGGCCCTTGTAGATGCCGCCGACCATGCGATTGTCGGACTCGCGCTCGATCTCGAACTTCTCGAGGCGGCCGTCGACGAGCAGCGCGACGCGCTTCTCGAGCGGCTCGGAGTTGATGATGAGTTCGCGATAGGAACTCTTCTCCTTTTGGAACACGGAGAGAATCTTTTGGAGGAAGGGTCGCTGCTTGGCGCGCTCGGCGGCGCCTGCTTTCAGGTCCGCGGCACTGAGGGGCGTGGTCTCCGCGGCGCTGGGCGGGTTGACGAGTTCTTCGTCATACTTCTGCGCGACGTCCTGCGGGATGCCGGGGTTGGGTTGCGATTGATCGCTCATTGTGGGTGTCGTGTGGGTTGAACACGGCGGCCCCGGATGCGGCAGGTGCGGCGCAGGAGATTCCGGCAGAGCGGTCGATAGCGCGAAGAAGGATCTTCATGTGAAGTCCTTCCTGAAGCGATAGACGCTTTGGACCAGTCCTTGCAGCAAACAGCAACTAAGCACGAAGGAGCCACCGTAGCTGATGAATGGAAGTGGTATGCCCGTGATGGGCACCAGCCCGATGGTCATGGCGATGTTCACAAACACGTGCACCATGAACAGCACCGTGACGCCGAGGGCGAGCAGGGTGCCGAAGCGGTCTCGTGCGAGACCGGCGATGCGAATGCCGTTGAACAAGACTATCCCAAAAAGGCCGAGAACCGTGATGCTTCCTAAAAATCCTTTTTCCTCGGCGATGACCGAGAAGATGAAATCGTTGTGCGCGACCGAACGCGGCAGGTAGCCGAGGCGCGCTTGCGTGCCCTCGGTCCAACCCTTGCCGGTGAGGCCGCCGCTGCCGACCGAGATGAGCGACTGGCGCTGATTCCAGCCGATGCCCATGGGGTCGATTTTGTCGGGCGAGACGAAAGAGATGATGCGGTTGCGCTGATAATCGTGCAGCGGCACCCAGGTGTGCGGCTCGTATTTGCCGCGATCGTTCACGTAGGAGTAGTTGTTCGACTCCATGAACTCCATGTAGCGCCACGTGTCCCACGACACCGTGCCGACGATCAGCAGGAACGCTCCGAGTGCGCCCGCGAAAAAACGCGCGGACAGCTTCGAAACGTAAAGCATGGAGAAGACCATCGGGGGCAACACGATCGCGGACTTCAGATCGGGTTGGAGCAAGATAAGGAACATGGGCGCACCCACCGCAAGGGCCAATTTCCCCAGCACGCCCAGCGACTGCCGCACCGTGCCGATCTCGTTGCGAATCAATATGCCTGCGGTGATCAACAGCACCGCGATCTTCGCCGTTTCGGATGGTTGATAGGAAAAGAAGCCGAGGTTGATCCAGCGCTGCGAACCATACACCTCGCTGCCAATTCCTGGCATCAGCACGAGCACCAGCGGCACCATGCAAATCAGATAAAACCAGTGCGCGACGCTCAGCCAGAAACGGTAATCGATCAGCGATACCGCCACATAGATCACCGCGCCGCCCGTGAGCCACACGAGCTGCGTGATCCAGTTGTGACCATGGACCGGCACCTGCGCGCTGTAGATGAAGAACACGCCGAACAAGCTCAGCCCGATCACCGCGAACGGCGTCAGCAGGTCCCAGCGACTGCGCGTCTGAGTCTTGAAGACGGCGAGATAGTCGGTGGGGGAAGCGAGTTTCACGGAGTGCCAACGCTAGAACAGGAGACGCGCGCGATGGCAACGCCGCCCCGTATCTTTCTCACACGCGGACCGAGTCGAGCGCGGGTGCGGACCACGTCGCACTCAAGTCCGGCCTAGGTCGAGCCCATGTTCGCACACGGTCGAGACAAGGCGCGAACCATGTCGCGAGGCGGTGCGCACATGGTCGAGACAAGGTCCACGCTGGGTCGGGAGGAAGCGCGGACACGGTCGGGACACGATGCGGACACGCTTGCATCCAAATGCGGACAGAGTCGCGCTGTTCGCGCATCGTCACCGTGCGTCTTTTAGCCGCACCGGGGTTTTCCCGGAAGCGAGACCGGTGCCGTAACGAAGACTTGAGCTTTGGGGGTTCGCACCTAGGGTGCCCGTCCCTTGACGTCAGTGAGCGCAGCCGACTTCGCGTTTCTGATCGCCGAGAGCGACCGCTTTGACTGGCCGCTCCCGGCGGGCTTGGTCATAGGGTTGGCGGTCGGCTTTGTCATCGTCTGGGCGCTCACGCGCCACGCGCGGCGAATCGCCCGCGAACAAGCGGCGGAACTGATCGAAGTCGCTCGCCGCGAGGCCGTTGTGGCCGGCGAGGAGATCAAGCAGAAGGTCGAAAGCGAACTCTCCGAACGACGCGCCGAACTGAATCGCGAGTTCGATCGCCGCGAGATCGAGAGCGAGGTCCGCCTGCGCGAAATCCGCGCGCACGAGGAGTCGCTTGCGCTCCTCGATTACCAACTCGAGCAGCGTCAGGAGCGCCTCAATCGCGAAAACGCCGCCATCCGTCAGGCCCGCGACGCCATCCGCGCACTCTCGAAGAGCGTGCGCCAGCGTTTGGAAGGCGTTTCCCAGATGGACGCCGAGGAGATCCGCCGCGCGCTCCGCGAGGAAGTGCTCCTCGAGTGTCAGGATGAACTTCGCGCGCTCCGTCGCGCCACGTTGGAAAAGTCCGAGCAGGAGCTGAACACCGAGGGTCGCCGCATCCTGATTGCCGCGATGCAGCGCCTCGCCAGCAAACCGCACAACGATCTCACCTCGACCATCATCACGCTGCCCAACGAGGAGATGAAGGGCCGCATCATCGGTCGCGAAGGGCGCAACATCAAAGCCTTCGAAGCGGCCACCGGCGTCACCGTGCTCATCGACGAGTCGCCGCAGACGGTTCTCCTCTCGTCCTTCGATCCGGTCCGTCGCGAGGTCGCCCGCGTCGCGCTCGACGCGCTGATCAAGGACGGACGCATCCACCCGGCCACGATCGAGGAGTTCGTGAAACGCGCGCAGGACGAGATTGATCTTTCCACGATGCAGGCCGGCGACGACGCCGTCACGCGCCTCAACATCAACGGACTCCACCCCGAGATCATCACGCTGCTCGGCAAACTGAAGTTCCGGTTCTCCTACAATCAGAACGTGCTGGATCACTCGGTGGAGACCGGCTTCCTCGCCTCGATGATTGCGAGCGAGCTGGGTCTCGATCCCAACATCGCGAAGCGCGCCGGTCTTCTGCACGACCTCGGCAAAGCCGTGAGCGGCGAACTCGAGGGCAGCCATGCGCACATCGGCGCCGAGTTCATCAAGCGCTACGGCGAGACTCCGATCGTCGTGAACGCCGTCGCCGCGCACCACGACGAGGTGAAGCCCGAGACGATTTACGCCGGCATCGTCATTCTCGCCGACACGATTTCGGCCACGCGCCCCGGCGCCCGCGCCGAGTCGATGGAGGGTTACATCCAGCGTCTCGGTCGTCTCGAAAAACTCGCACTCTCGCTGGACGGCGTGCAACAGGCGTTTGCGATTCAGGCCGGTCGCGAGATTCGCGTCGTCGTGTCTCCGCAAACGGTCACCGACGACCGCGCCCGCGAAATTGCCAAGCAGCTTCGCAAACGCATCGAGGCCGAGCTCCAATACCCGAGCACGATCAAGATCACCGTCATCCGCGAGAGCCGCTTCACCGAGACCGCGACCTGATTTGCGCACTCGCCGGCGCGTGAAGCACGCAGGTGGGGCGCTGTCGTGTGCAGGAGACTTGCGCCGGATTTCTCCTCGCTACCCGCGCGACGCTGCGCACAACGTTCGTTCAACCGTATTCATTTCCCATGGCCGATCCGAAGATCCTCGAAACGTTTCCCAATCCTGCGCCGCACCGCGATTTCGTCATCGAACACACGCACCACGAATTTACGTCGGTGTGCCCGATGACCGGCCATCCCGATTTCGGCAACATCACCGTCCGCTACGTCGCCGACAAAACCTGCGTCGAGCTGAAGAGCCTGAAGCTCTACTTTCACGCGTTCCGCAACGAGGGCATCTTCTTCGAAGCCGCGACGAACAAGATCTGTGACGATCTCGGCCGCGCGCTGAAGCCCCGCAGTCTCACGATCATCTCCGATTGGAAGGCCCGCGGCGGTTTCAGCTCGCGCGTCACCTGCGAATGGAAGCCGAAGAAGAAGCGTTGAGCGTTTCGGTCTAGATTTGTTACCCACGTGGAGCCCGGCGTCCCTGCCGGGCTTTTTTGTGCGCAGATCGTTGGGCCTTCCTTCCTGATTTTTCACAGGAGGAAACGGAGAGAACGGAGAAAGAACAAAGCCGAGCTCCGCCCTCCGTTCCTTTCGTTTCCTCCTGTTTATGTTCTCGGCGTGCTACGCCCGCCTCTTTTCCACTCAGGAATTCAGCTCCGTCACGACGGTCGCGTGTAGTTCGGGTGTCGCGCACGCAATCGTCGATTCGGCGGGATAAGCCGCGCCGCCTTTCCAGTCGGTGATCACGCCGCCCGCGCCGCGGATCACGGGCACGAGCGCGGCGATGTCCCAGGGATTCATGATCGGGTCGAGCGACACATCGGCGCGGCCACTCGCGACGAGCAGGTAGCCGTAGCAATCCGCCCACGTGCGATAGAGCTTCGCGCGACTCACGAGCCGGTCGCACGCCGGACCGTTTTGGTATTTCGCGAGATTGAGCGTGTCGCTCGTCAGCACGGTCGCGTCTTCGATTCGCGTCGTCGCGCGACATTTCACGGGACGGCCGTTGAGCGTCGTCGTCGCGCCGTCACCGATCATCAGCTCGCGCAGAATCGGCTGGTGAATCGCGCCGAGCACCGGCTGCCCCTCTTTGAGCAGCGCGATCAAGGTGCCGAACAACGGCACGCCCGTGATGAAGCTCTTCGTGCCGTCGATCGGATCGAGCACCCACACGAACTCCGCGTCTCCGCGCTCGGGGCCGAACTCCTCGCCGATCACGCCGTGCGCGGGAAATTGCTTCGCGATGCGTTCACGCATCATCTGTTCGGCGCCGCGATCGGCTTCGGTCACGGGCGACGCGTCGGACTTCGTCTCCACCGCCACCGCGGGATTCGCAAACAGCGGACGGATGAAGTCGCCGCTCTGCTCGGCCAGTTCGATCAGGAAGTTGCGGTAGGGCGTCAGGTCCACGCCATCGTTGAAACCACGAAACCCACCAAACACACGAAAAATACTCGGCCCGGAACCGGGCTCGATTTCGTGCCTTCCGTGTATTTCGTGGTCCCGTGTCTTGGACCGAGCAACCGATCTTCTTTCTCGATTTTGAGGGCAACCGCGTCTCCGGCATCCTCGAATACGGGGTGGTCGAGCTCCTCGGCGGCGAGATCCGCGCCACGCAGACGCGGCTCTGCCGTCCGCTCGGTCGCGTGCGTCCCGAAGACGAAGCCGTGCACGGACTCAGCGAGACGGCGCTGCGTGAGTGCCGGCCGTTTTCCGACGAATGGGAAAACTTCGCCACGCTGCGCGAGCGCGGTCCGCTGGCGGCGCACTACGCCGGCGTCGAAAACTCGCTGCTGAAATCGGTGTGGCCGTATCCGCGCAACTCGCCCGACTTCGCGCGACCTGGCCAACGCGCGACGGAGTGGGGGCCGTGGATCGACTCGGCCCGCCTCTACGCCCAACTCTATCCGCACCTGGGCGCGGGTCGGCTCGAACAACTGATCGAGTCATGCCAGCTTCAGTCCCGACTCGACGCGCTCGCCGTCGAGCATTGTCCGCCCGAACGACGCCGCTACCACGCTGCGCTCTACGACGCGCTCGCGGGCGCGCTCCTCCTCACCGCGCTCGCCGGAGAACCGCTCATCGCGCGACTTTCCACGATGCAGTTGCTCGCCCTCAGCACGCTCGACCCCGAGCGCCGCGAAGACCTGCAACAACGCCAGCTCTTCGAGTGACTGTGGCCAACCGCGAATGGACGCGAATCCACGCGAATAAGAGGCCACGGAGCCGATCACTGCTCGCCGCGCCGAATCCGCGTTTATTCGCGGGTCCATTCTGTGGGCCTGGAGCCCTCTCAATCCTTACCTCCGTGTCCTCTGTGTCAGAGCTCCGTGCCCTCTGTGGCAAAACGTAACGCCGCATCCGCCATCATTCGCGTCGGTTCGCCATCATTCGCGGTTCCCAAACGGTTCGAGTTCGATCCGTTCGCCGGCCTGCACCTGTGACTCCAAAATCTGGATACGCCGCACACCATCCGGTCCCCACACTTGCGCGGCGCCGTCGGCCCGCACATCGGAGATCGCCACCGCCTCGGTCGCATACGGCACGATCAACTCGAACCGGCCTGCGTCGTCGGTCCGCGTGGAGTTGCGATACACGAAACGTCGTCCCGTGCTTTGCGCACGCAGCGGCAGTTCACACTCGATGCGTGTTCCGGCCGGCGCCGTTCCGACCAGCCGCGCGCCCGCAACTTGTTCGAATACTTTGATGCTCGCGAGCCGGTGGGAGGCGAGGGGCACGACGTCGCCGCTGGGAGGAATCAGCGGCGGCTCGTCGCTTTCGTCCGCCGAAATCAGTCGCGTGGCCGGTCGCATGCGGCCGGTTGTTTTCTCGGCGAGGATGCTCAGCTCCATCCGTTGCGGCGATTCGTAGACGAGACGGAAGTGCGACAGCCCGGCGCCATCGTTCACGAGCAATCGATACGCGAAGGTCGCTTTGTAGGCGTCGCCCAAATTCGTCTGCATGCGGGTGCGGCCATACACATCGCGCACCACTTCCAATCCCCGGAAGCGCTTGAGGTCGTCGCCCGTGGTGAGCAGGTGCCCGCCAAAAAAATCGCCGATGCTGCGCGGCTCGAGTGCGACGTAGCGCACCGCGTTTTCCACGGTCGATGCCCCGAGCGGCGCCGCGCGCACCGCCGCTTCATCCTGAAGAAAAAGCGGTGAGAGTCGCTCCGCTTCCGGGTAACGCGAAGCCGTCACCGGCCGACCCGCGAGCGTGTTCACGAGATTGCCCGTGGCCCAATCCGTCATCACGCCGGCGCGTCCGAGCGGCAGATTGCTGTCGGCTCCGTCGCGGACCGGAGCGGGAGTTTGGGTGCGCAGCCACGACATCGCCTGTTGCCAGCCGTCGTGCACGAGGAAGCCGCGTTCGGGACGTTCGAGCCAGAACGCCAGCGTTGCCTTCAACGGCCACGCGAGCACGGCGACGGCGATCGTCAGCACGGCGAGCAGAGTAAAACCATTCCACGGCCGCACCGTGTCGGGATGTTCGCCGCGTAGCGCGCCCCAGCCGGCGCCTGCGAGCAACACCGCGTGCAGTCCCGCGAGATAACCATAGTCGTAGGTCCGCGCCCACAGACCGACCAAGCCCGCGCTCACGAGCACCGCCGCCCACCAGCCGACGCGCCGCCATGCACCCGTCAGCAGAGCGAACAAGGGCGCGAGCAGCGCGAGCCCGCCCGCGACACTCGTCGCGCCGAAAAAGTAACGCCAGGTGACCGGCACGTGTTCCTGCACCGTCGTGAGTTTCCGCGCGATCATCGTGCCCACCAGTTCGCGCGCCGGTGCGATCCACCCAATCGTGGCACTCGCCACGACGATCGCGATCCCGCCAGCCACCGACAATCGCACCGCCGGCGACCACGCGATCCGCTGCGTCGCCATCCACCACGCCCCCCCGCGCAATCCCGCGATCAGCGCAACCGCGCCGACCAACGTGAACCGCCACAACGCCGGCTCGAGCACGAGCTCCATGCTGAAGAGCGGCGGCACGGCCACCAGAATCGCGAATGCCAGCCAGAACCGCGCGCCGGCGCGCAAGGTCGCACCCGCGTCACGACCCGCGCACACGTCCGCCACGACTTGGCCCACGAGCGCCAGCGCGAAGAGCGGCAGATAAAGCGGACCGCCCAGCCACGTGAATTGAATCAACGCGAGGGGCCACGCCGCGCCCCACGCCGGCTCCCACCACGCGTGCACCGACTCGGGCGCCGACTGCACGAGTCGCGTCCACGTCCAGATCGCGAGCACGCTGAAGAGCATTTCCACGACGTGGTGATCGCAGAAGCCGAACATCGTTTTGAACATCGAGTCGGCCGGGATCAGCACGACCCACAGCAGCATCCACGCAGCGATCCCCGGCGAACTGATCCGACGCAGCAGCAGAAACACGAGCGGCAGCACGAGTGCCGCGCCCAGCGGTGGAAACCACACGCACACGAGTGCGAGCGCCCGGTCCTCCGGCACGCCGGTGAGCGCGACCACTCGCGCCGCGCTGGCGAGCGCCACATCGTAAAGTCCCGCCGCGTCGCTGCGCATCACCGACGGATAATGCGTGTAGGCATCCCACCGCAGCACGTGGGGAAAGTGATGCAACGCGTGCCGCGCCTGCCGGAAGTGAAAATACGGATCCGTCTCCGGCAGCGAAACCTCGCCGCCTTCCGGCCACACGCGATCTCGCACCGGCTCCACGCGCAGCCACACCGTGAGCGCCATGCACAGCGCGAGCAGGAGCAGCACGCCCAGTCGTTGCCGTGTATTCATTTTCTCAATGCGCCTCCGGATTGCGCCGGAAAATTTGCGCGAGGCAGCGCTCCGCCGCATCGAGCGGCGCGAATTCCTTCAAGCGTCGCCCGGTTGCGTCCCACGCCGCCGAGTCGCGGAGCATCGCCCCGAGCGCATCGCCGACCGCCGCCGGCGTGCACGACGATTCGGGCAGAACGGGGCAACCCGTCGCCGCCTCGAACGCGCGCGCGTTGGCGAGTTGATGACCGGCCGCCGCGCCACTGAGCGGCACGACCAAGGCCGGCACGCCCAGGGCCGCCAATTCGTGCAACGTGATCGCGCCCGCCGCCGTGATCGCGACATCGGCCGCCGCCAGCACCGGCAGAATCGGATCGGCAAACGGTTCCACGCGCGCCACCACGCCCGCTTCCGCGTAGGCCGCGCGGATCGGACCAGGATTCACGTCGTGGCCGCATTGGTGCACGACGGACAATTCGAAACCGCGCCGCGCCAGTTCGCGCAGCAGCGACGGCGTCTGGCGGTTGAGAAACGGATCGCCGAGCGAACCGCCCAGGACCGCCAGATTGACGTGTCGATCGGGTCGCGTCCGCGGTCGCAGATGTTGCGAAACCGAACGGCGCAGCGGCACCCCCGTCTGCACCGTGGCGGGATCGGCGGGATGCGAATGCGTCGAGAGAAGTCGCGAAACAAACCTGTGCTTGGAAAATGGATACAGCGCGCGATTCGCCACGCCCATTTCCGCGTTGGGCTCGAAGATGCTGAGCGGAATGCGGAGCGAACGTGCGGCCCAGCCCGGCGCCACCGAACCGAAACTGCCGAGACCGATGACGCTCACCGCGTTTCGCTCCCGCAACACCCGCCGCGCCCGCACGATCGCCGGCATCAGCGCCAGCAGCGAAAAGATGCGACCGCCCAGCCGCTGCCGCGCGAACGGAAATGCGGGCAGCCCTTGAAAATCCACGCCGGCCGCCGTCACGAGTTTGCGATCGATGCCGTGATTCGCGCCGACGAACAACACCTCGATTTCCGGACGCGCGCTCCGCAGAGCCTCGATCAGCGCCAGTCCCGGCGTGATGTGGCCCGCGGTGTAGCCGCCGGCGATGACGAATGTGGTGCGCACGGGATTCGCGGCGAGCCATAGGCGGCTTGTCCGGCCTGCACAATTCCGTTTTGGTCGCGGCCAATCTGATGCGCCGCGCCACACCTCCTCATGCTGTTGTGATTGTGCTCGGCGATCTCGGTCGCAGTCCGCGCATGCTCAATCACGCGCGGGCGTTTCGGCAGCGCGGCTGGCGGGTGACGCTGGCGGGCACGCTCGAAAACGCGTTGCCCGACGATCTGGCCAACGATGGTGCCGTGAACGTGTGGGCGCTGCGCGCCGGCGCGGGGACGCTGCTGCGCAATTTGTTTTCGCTGACGCGCCGACTCGCGGCGGACGAATCGTGGAGCGTCGCCTTCGTGCAGAATCCTCCGGGGTTTCCCGCGGTGTTTGCGGCGTGGCTCGCCGGCGCTTCACGCGGCGCGCCTGTGGTCGTGGACTGGCATAATCTGGGTTTCACGCTTTTCGCGCTGGCGCCGCGGCGGAGTCGATTCGCCGTGAACGTTTATCGCTGGCTCGAAAAAATTCCCGCGCTCAGCGCCGGTTTGCATGTGTCGGTGTCGCGAGCGCTCGCGCGACGGCTGGCGTTGAAAACGGCTCGCGTCATTCACGATGCGCCCTCGCGCCGCGCGGTGGTGAAACGCCCGGCGATCGATCGCGCGGAGTGGTGGCGGCGCGTGTGGCCGGATCGGCCTGGGCCGCGAGTCGATGCGCACTGGGTCGCGGCTCCCTCCAGTTGGGGGCGCGACGAAGACCTCGATGCGCTCCGACGCGTGGCGCACCTGGCCGCGACCCGGTCCGCACTTTGGCGCGACTCACGCCTGATTGTGGTGGCAACCGGGCGCGGTGCGGGTCGCGAAGCGTTTGAACGTGCGCTGCGCGATCTGCCGGCGGGGCCGATCGAAATTCGCACGGGCTGGCTGCCGCCGGGCGCGTATCCAGAATTCCTGACACTCGCGGACGCCGGACTTTGTCTGCATGTTTCGTCGTCGGGTGTGGATCTGCCGATGAAGCTCGCGGATTTTCGCGGCGCGGGTTTGCCGGCGCTCGTGCGCGATTACGGTCCGGTGCTGGACGAATTGAGCGCGGAGACGTCGATGATTCGCTTTCGCACCGACGATGAGTTGGAGACGCAACTTCGCTGCGTCGCGCGAGGCGAGGTCGTTCGTGCGCCGGCGGTTGCCGATGGGCCCGCTTGGGAAACGAAGTGGGAATCCGGATTGGAAAGTTGGCTCAGCCCGTTTGAGTCGGAGGACGTGTGGTGAAACAACGATTCGCAGTTCTCGTGCGGCCTTGGCTCGGATTTGGAGGCGCGGATCGCTGGGCCATCGACGCCGCGCTCGCGCTACAGGACGCCGGCTGGCGGGTCGAGATCTGGGTCAACGACTGCAAAGGTCGCGATACGATCCCGGAACTGCTCGAGGGCCGCGTCACCGTGCGCACCCCCGCGCTGGCACCGGCGAGTCGCTTCAACCGTTTTCGGTTGTGGCGCACCATCGGGCGGCAGCACTGGCTCCTCAAGGTATTGAAGTCGGCCGGAGTGGAGCCCGATTTGCTGATCTGCGACTCGGTCGTGCAGGCGGCCGTGCGGATGCGCCGGGATTGGCCGCGAAGTCGCATCCTGATTTATTGTCACTTCCCCGACGCGCTTTTTCCCGTGCCGTGGAATCCGCTGCATCAACTCTACCGGCGCTTCGGAGCGTGGTGGGAGAAGCGCGGGATGGATGCGGCGGATCGCGTGCTCGTGAACTCCTCCTACACCGGCCAGGCCGTGGTGCGCGCGTTCCCGTCGTGGCAAGGCCGCGCGGTGTCGGTGGTGCATCCGGGCACGCGCATCGTGCCGCGCGTGCCGGGTCCCGGCGCCGGGCAGCCGAAGGTATTTCTCGTGGTGGGCCGGTTCGATCCGAGCAAAAATCTTCCGCTGGCGCTCGCCGCATTCGCCGGGCTGAAAACCGCCATGAGCGAGCGCGAATTTGCGCAGTGCCGACTCGTGCTGGCCGGCGGCTTTGATGAGCGACGGCCTGAAGTCGTCGCGGTGGTCGCTGATCTCAAATCGCGTGCGTTGCAGCTCGGGGTCGCGGAGCAGCTGACGTTCGCGTTCAACGTCCGGCAGGAGACCCTGCAGCAGTATTGGGTCGAGGCGTTCGCTCTCGTGCATCCGGCGCTCGAAGAACATTTCGGCATCGTGCTCATCGAGGCGATGATGCGGGGACTCCCGGTCCTGGCCGTCGACGCCGCGGGACCGCGCGAGATTGTGGTCGATGGCGTGACGGGTGCCTTGCGCTCGCCGAAGCCCGAGGCGTTCGGTGCCGTGATGCGCGACTGGGTGCGCGAGCCTGCGCGAGTGGAACTCATGCGCGACGCGGCCCGGGCGCGAGCAATCGAGCGGTTTTCCATGGAACGATTCGCCCGCGAGTTTGTGCACGAAGCGGAACAGGCTCTGTTGGCAAAATGAGATCTCCCCTGCGCGTGTTGCACCCCGGTTTCGCGCCGCGCGGGGGCGGCGAGTTGGTCGGCGCGTGGGTAATGCAGGCTCTCGCGTCCGAGGGGGAAGTCACGCTCGTGACCGAAAAGCGCGTGGCCTGGCGCGCGATCGATGCCGCGTTTGGCACCGAACTGGCGAGTCACTGGCCGAAACTCGCGGTGAAGTTGCTGCCGCTGCGCGATCGCGCGTTGTTGCGAATTTTGCCAGGGCGTGGGCACCGCATTCGGCGCGCGCTGCTGGAGCGGAATTGCAGGTGGGAGCGACCCGCACGGAGCTCGGCACGCTGCTCGCGACGAGCCGCTACGGACTGCACGGGATGGAGTGCGAGCCGTTTGGCATCGCCGTGGCGGAAATGCAGGACGCGGGGATGATCGTGCTCGCGCCTGACACAGGCGGGCCTCCGGAGATTCTCGGCGACGCGCGACAGCTTTATCACGACGAGACGCAGGCGGCGGAAAAACTTGGGCGACTTGTGCGCGACGAAACACTACAGCGTGAGTTGCACGCGCGTGCGCTGAGTCGGCGCGGCTTGTTTGGGCCGGAACGTTTTGTGGCGCAGCTACGCCGCTCGCTCGCTGAAGCCGGGCCTTGCGCCTCGTAGGGGCCGGCGTTCAAGGTCGTCGGTTCATGGCCCTCGTCAGTCTCCTCGATGTCAGCCTGAGCTTCGGTGGCGCGCCGTTGCTCGATCGCGTCAATCTCCAGATCGACCGCGGCGAACGCGTGTGTCTCGTCGGCCGCAACGGCGCGGGCAAATCGACGCTGATGAAAGTCATCGCGGGCGAATTGAAGCCCGACGAAGGCCAGGTGTTTCGCCAGCCCGAAGCGGTTTTCTCGACGCTGCGTCAGGAAGTGCCCGCCGGTTTGACCGGCACGGTGCAAAGCGTCGTGGAAGGCGAAGGCGGCAGTTACGAAGAACACAACGACTGGGAACGACACGATCGCGTCGAACGCCTCATCGAGCAGATGAAGCTCCCCGCGACGGACGAGTTTGCTTCGCTCTCGGCCGGACAAAAACGTCGTGTGCTGCTCGCGCGCGGTCTCGTGGAGCAACCGCAACTGCTGCTGCTCGACGAACCGACCAATCACCTCGATCTCGAGTCCATTCAGTGGCTCGAGCAGTTTTTGTTGGAGTGGGGCGGCGCACTGGTGTTCGTCACTCACGATCGCGCGTTTCTCCGCCAACTCGCCACGCGCATCGTCGAAGTCGATCGCGGCAAACTCATCGGCTGGGCGTGCGACTACGATACGTTTCTCGTGCGCAAACAGGCCGTGCTCGAAGCCGAGGAGGTGGAGCGCGCCCAGTTCGACAAGAAACTCGCGCAGGAAGAAGTGTGGATTCGCCGCGGGGTGCGGGCGCAGCGTTCGCGCGCGCAGGGCCGCATTCACGCGCTCGAAAAAATGCGCGCTGAGCGTGCCGCCCGTCGCGAGCGCACCGGCACCGCGAAGATGACCGCGCAGGAGGCGGATCGCAGCGGCTTCAAAGTGATCACCTGCACGGATGCGGGTTTTCGTTACGAGGATCGCTGGATCGTGCGTCACCTCGATCTTCGCATCGAGCGCGGCGACAAGATCGGCATCGTCGGTCCCAACGGCGCGGGCAAAACCACGCTGCTGCGTCTGCTCCTTGGCGAACTCGCGCCGAGCGAGGGCACGGTCGAGCAAGGCACGCGCCTCGAGGTCGTCTATTTCGATCAACTCCGCGCGCAGCTCGACGAATCGATGCGCGTGCAGGACGCCGTCGCCGACGGCAACGCGACCGTGACGATCAACGGCCGCACGCGTCACGTGATTTCCTATCTCGAGGATTTTCTCTTCGAGCCTGCGCGCGCCCGCACGCCGATCCGCGCGCTGTCCGGTGGCGAACGCAACCGGCTGCTGCTCGCTCGCCTCTTCACGAAGCCGTGCAACGTGCTCGTGCTCGACGAGCCGACCAACGATCTCGATGCCGAGACACTCGAGCTGCTCGAGGATTTGCTCGTGGAATTCGGCGGCACGCTGCTGCTCGTGAGTCACGACCGCGCATTTCTCAACGAAGTTTGCACGAGCCTCGTCGTGTTTGAGGGCGACGCCACGGTGACCGAATACATCGGCGGTTACGATGACTGGCAGAAAGAAAAAGCCGCTCGCGCACTCGCGCTCACCCAGCAACGCGAAGCGGAGAAAGCGCGTGAAAAAGCGGCTACGACGGCGGCTCCTTCAGCGCCGCATCCGAAGAAACTGCTGAACAAGGAGCGCAAGGAACTCGAGGAACTTCCGGGTCGCATCGAAGCGCTCGAGAGCGAGCAGGCCGCGATCACCGAAAAGTTGGCTGATCCCGTTTTCTTCAAGACCGCCGGCCCGGAAGTGGCGAAAGCCACCGCGCGTCTCGCGGAACTCGAAGCCGAAATCGCCCACGCCTACGCGCGTTGGGAGGAACTCGGTGGTTGAACCGACTCGGGACAAAGTGCGCACCGGGTCGAGCCATGATGCGGACCGAGTCGGGACAAGGTGCGGACACGGTCGCGCCAAAGTGCGCACCGGGTCGTGACACGGTGCGAGCTATGGCTCGGGTGGGGAAAACCGCGCGATGAGGTTTTCCAGTTGCACCTCGGCGAGCGACTTTACGCGCAGATCGGCGTGCGAGAGATCGTGATGCGCGGTCGAGGGGCCGGGCACGGCGACGGTCCAGAGATTGGCGCGCTTGGCGGCGAGCGAACCGGTGAAGGAATCTTCGAACGCGATCGCTTCGATGCCGCGCAGGCCGAAGCGATTGAGCACGAGCCGATACAGATCCGGTTCCGGTTTCGGCGAAGGAGCGTCTTCGCGGCAGGCGAGAAACTCGAAGCGATCGAGCAGGCCGAGTCGCGCGAGATGCGGCTCGACCCACGCGTGTTCGGAGTTGGAGGCGAGTCCGATGCGAAGCCCGAGTCGGCGCGCGTCGTCGAGCAGCGGCACGACGCCGGGCAGCACTTGTTGTTGTTGGATCAGGGCGTCTTTGTGCGTGCGGCGCTCCGCTTCGAGCGCGGCGCGATCGGCGTGCGGGCTGAATCCGTGCCACGGGTCGAACGCATACTCCGCATGACCGACGCTGCGGATGAATGCGGCGCGATCAAAAGCCACGTCATGCGCGCGGTGCACTTCGGCATACGCGTCGATCAGTGGCGTCTCGGTGTCGAGGATCAGTCCGTCGAAATCAAAAATGACAGCGCGAATCATGACGCAGCGTTTCGCGCGAAAGGAGCCGTGTCGCGGGAAAATTTCCCGCCGCGTTCCCGTTCGCGGCTCAAGACTCCTCGGCCTCGTTCATCACCCGCACGGTTTCGGCGCGGGCGGTTTCGGGCGAGAGTCCGGATTCGGTGAGCAGGGCGAGCAGCGCGGCGAAGCGTTCGCGGCGTGCGATGCCTTTGTCGCTGCGATCGCGCCGGTCCTTGCAATGCAGCGCGAGCGAAGTGCCGCAGGTGCAGTTGCGGATCAGGATCACCACCGTGCCGATCGCGGGATCCTTGTGCTCCATCAATCCCGACGAACGAAACACCGGTGTCGTGCCCGCGATGAAAGAGCGGATGTCGTCGAACTGCCGCGAACACCGCACGCAGATTTTGGGAAACACATCCGCGTGGCGGACGTGCAAACCATCGTAAGGCGTGGGTGGCTGCGGGAGCATGGAGGACGCAGTCCGAGGAGGAGGCACGCGACGCGTGATTGGCAAGTGAGAATGCAAATAGGTGACGTGATGGCGCGCCTGCGCAGCGAGGTGAGGCTTGCGCGCAGCGAAGACGCGCGGTGTTTTGAGCAAAATGAGCACCACTCTCCGTCTCGCGGTGATCGCTGATGTCCATGGAAATGCGCTCGCGCTCGAGGCGGTGCTGGCGGATATCGCGCAGCGTGCAGTGGAGGTGATTGTGAATCTCGGCGACAACGCCAACGGACCGCTCGAGCCTGCGCGCAGCGTGGCGCTGTTGCGGGGGAGCGGCGCGCTTCACGTGCGGGGAAACGGCGATCGCGCGGTCGCGGGCGCGGCCGGCGCCGCGGGAGCTTCGGCGACGTTTGCGCGCGAGCGTCTGGCGGCTGATGACATCGCGTGGCTTGGGAAGCTACCCTTCGAAGTGCGCGGCGACGGCTGGGTGGCGTTTCACTCCACGCCGGTGAGCGATCTCGAATACCTGGTCGAAACGGTGGAGCCGCACGGCGCGCGTGTGGCGACGGCGGCGGAGATCGAGGAACGTCTGCGCGGCGTGACGGAGCCGCTGGTGCTGTGCGCACATTCGCACGTGCCGCGCGCGATCGAGTTTGGCGACGGCCGGTTGGTGGTGAATCCCGGCAGTGTCGGCTTGCCTGCGTATCGGCAAAGCGTGCCGGCGCCGCATGTGATGGAAGCGGGCACGCGCCACGCGCGTTACGCGATCGTCGAGCGACGCGGCGGGCGCTGGACGGCCGAGTTGATTGCGCTCGATTACGACTGGCAGCAGGCGGCGGCGCAGGCGCGGAGTTTCGGTTGGGAAGAGTGGGCGCGCGTGCTCGAAACCGGGCGCGCGTAGTCGGCGCAGGACACACTTTTCGTCGCGAAGCGTGTGAGGTCGTTTGCACCGGTGCGGTCGGTGCCTAACGTCGCGGCCTCATGCCCAACGCGCTCGCTCACGAAAAATCGCCTTATCTGCTCCAGCACGCTGACAATCCCGTGCAGTGGCTCCCGTGGAACGAGGCGGCGATCGCGAAAGCCCGCGAGGAGCAGAAGCCCATTTTCCTCAGCATCGGCTACTCGACCTGCCACTGGTGTCATGTGATGGCGCACGAGTCGTTCGAGAGCGACGAAGTGGCGGAGCTGCTCAACGCGCACTTCGTGCCGATCAAGGTCGATCGCGAGGAGCGGCCCGATGTGGACAAGGTTTACATGTCCTACGTGCAGGCGATGACCGGCCACGGCGGCTGGCCGCTGAGCGCGTGGCTCACGCCGGATCTGAAACCGTTTTACGGCGGCACGTATTTTCCGCCGGAGGACCGGCACGGGCGGCCGGGGTTTTCGACGCTGCTCCGCGCGATCGCCAACGGCTGGGAAAAGGAACGCGACAAACTCGTGGCCGAAGGCGAGCGGGCGATCTCGGCGATGCGTGAGCACTTTGTCGAAGCGCGTGCGGTGTCAGCCGAGGCCGCGGAAGAATCGGCGTTGCACGAGGCGGCGGGCGAGGCCTTCGAGAAAGGCTTTCAGTATTTCTTCGAAGCGTTCGATCCCGATCACGCGGGTTTCGGCAGCGCGCCGAAATTTCCGCGGGCGTCGAATCTGGCGTTCCTGTTTCGCGCGGCCGCGCTGCAGGGCGTGAAGAGCGAGGCGGGCGCGGAGGCGATCAAACTCGCCTCGCTCACGCTGCAGGCGATGGCGCGCGGCGGCATCCACGACCACGTGGGCGGTGGCTTTCACCGCTACTCGGTCGATGCGGGCTGGTTCGTGCCGCATTTCGAAAAGATGCTCTACGATCAGGCGCAGATCGCGGTGAACTGCCTCGAGGCGAAACAGGCGACCGGCGATGAGCGCTTCGCCTGGCTCGCGCGCGACATCCTCGGCTACGTGGAGCGCGATTTGATGAGCCCCGAGGGTGGATTCTACTCGGCGGAGGACGCCGACAGCGCCGATCCCGCGGACCCAAAGCACAAGAAGGAAGGCGCCTTTTACGTCTGGGCGCAGCCGGAGCTCGCCGCGATTGTGGGCGAGGACGCACCGATGTTTTGCGCGCATTTCGGCATCGCGACGGAGGGCAATGTGCCGTCCGAGCTCGATCCGCATGGCGAACTCGCCGGGAAAAACATCCTGCACCAGCGTCGTGGAATCCTGGATACGGCGCGAACGGTCGGCCTTTCGCCCCAGGAGGCGAGCGATCGCATCCTCGCGGGGTTGGAGAAACTGCGTGCCGCTCGTGCGCAGCGTCCGCGGCCGCATCGCGACGACAAGATCATCGCGGCGTGGAACGGCCTGATGATCTCGGCCTTCGCCAAGGCGCACCAGGTCCTGGGGCTGTCCGCGACGGGTCCCGACTCGAGCCGTTTTCTGGAACGAGCCACGCGCGCGGCGGAGTTTCTGAAACAGGAACTCTACGACGACCGCACGGGCATTCTGTATCGCAACTGGCGCCAAGGCCGCGGCTCGGCGGGCGCGTTTGCGGAGGATTACGCCTGCGTGATCCAGGGCGCGCTCGATCTCTACGAGGCCGGCTTCGAGATCCGCTGGCTGCGCTGGGCGGAGCAGTTGCAGGCGAAGATGAACGAGTTGTTCTGGGACGAAACCAACGGCGGCTATTTCAACTCCGGCGTGAGCGATCCGCACATCGTGCTGCGGCTCAAGGAAGACTACGACGGCGCCGAGCCCGCGGCCGGCTCCGTGGCGGCGGGCAATCTCCTGCGCTTTGCAGCCATCTTCGAGCAGGGCACGCCCGGCGACAAAGGCCTCGCGAAACTCAGCTACCGCGGTCGTGCGCTGCGTTGTCTGGCGTCCGCTGCCTCGGTGTGGCGGAAGATGCCGCAAGCGATGCCCCAGATGCTATGCGCGCTCGAGCTGGCGCTGGAGCCGCCGCGTCACGTGGTGATCGCGGGTGATCCGACGAAGGACGATTTCCGCGCGCTGGCAGCGGTGTTGCACGAGACGCTCGGACCGCGCCGGACGCTGCTCGCCGCCGACGGCGGAGAAGGGCAGACGTGGCTCGCGTCGCGGGCACCGTGGCTCCGCGACATGCAGCCGGGGGAGGGCGGAGCGCGGGCGTATGTGTGCGAAGAATTTGCGTGTCGCGTGCCGGCGGAGTCGCCGGAGGCCCTGCGCGCCGAGCTTGCGGGCGGCGGACGGTAGCGGCTTCATCGGGGCCGCGGCGCCTCGCGCGAAGCGGCGGCCGTCCAGCATGTTTCCCCGGCACCAACCACCCTCGCTGTTCGACATGAAGGCGCGATCCGTGCGGCTCGCCGGCCTGGAGAAACGTTTCCGCCGATGACGGGCCCGGATACGAGAACGGAAAGCCCCGCGCGGTCGGGACCGGCTTGGTGGGGCTGGGTGATGGTGGTCGTGCTCTACTATGCGTCGGCTCGGCTCGGTCTGCTGCTGGCGAGTGAGTTGACCAATATCTCGTTGCTGTGGCCGGCGAGCGGCGTCGCGCTTTGGGCCGTGTGGCGTTGGGGCGTGCGTGCGACGCCGGCGATCGGTGTGGCGGCGTTGACGGTGGAGACGAGTTCGGGATTCCCGCTGTCTGCTTCTTTCGGCATGGCGGCCGGAATCGTGGCGGCGGCGCTCACGGCTGACTGGATCGTGCGGCGCACGCGTGCGTGGTTACAGGAGGAGAATCCGGGACTCGTAGAACCGGTTGCGATCATCGGAGCGGCGGTGCTTTCGTCGTTGGTGGCGGCCGCATGCGGCGCGATCAGCCTGGCGCTGGGGGGCGTGGTGCCGTGGGGAAATTTCGTCGCATCGATGTCGATGTGGTGGATGGGCGATGCGCTCGGCATGCTGACCGTGACGCCGGCGCTGCTGGGCCTCGGCGAGCTGGGGCAGCACGCGCGCACGTCCGGTTGGCGCGCGATGCTGCGGGTGATCGCGGTGAGTGCGACGGCTGTGCTGGCGTGCTGGACCGCGTTTTTCGCGCCGGGCGGAGGACCTTACCTCTTCGTGGTTTTCCCGGTGTTGCTGCTGGCGGTCACGTGGTTTGACGGCGCGGGAGCGAAGCTGGCGGCGTTTGCCGTCTCGGCGGCGGCGGTCGTCGGCGTGACGATGGCATCGGGGCCTTTCAGCGGCGGCATGGTGCACGAGGATTTGCTGCACCTGCAGGTGTTTTTGATTTCCGTCGCCGCAGCCGGACTCGTGCTGCCGCTCATGCGGGGCGCGGGCGCGTGGTGGTTGCCCGCGACGGTGCTGTCGGTCGGGTGGACGGTGAGCGGATTCATGTTCGCGACCGCGGAGCGGCAACGCCTGGCCGATGAGCATGCGCTGTTCGCCGGTCTGGCGGGGGACGCCGAGGAGGCGATCCGGCGGCGCATGACCACTTACGAGGACGCGTTGCGCGGCGGCGCGAGCCTGATGATCGCGTCGGAATCGGTCGTGCGATCGGAGTGGCGCGCGTTTGCGGAGTCGCTGGATCTGGACGGCCGTTATCCCGGCATTCTTGGTATCGGCGTGGTGTTTCCGATCCGGCGGGGAGACGAGGATGCATTCGTGCGCGAAGTGCGCGGTGCCGGTTCGCCAGGATTCGAGATCCGCACCGTGCCAGGCGGCACGGATCAAGGCGGCGACGAGCGTTTCATCATCACCTACGTGGAACCCGAAGCGCTGAACCAGGCGGCGATCGGGCTCGATCTCTCGAGCGAGCGCGAGCGCTTCCATGCGGCGGTGGAGTCGCGCCTCACGGGCGAGGCGCGCATCTCGGGCACGGTCCGGCTGGTGCAGGATGGTGTGGACCGGCCGGGCTTTCTGTTGCTGCAACCGGTGTTTGCGCGTCCGTCGGTCGAGACGGGTCCGCGAGAACTGCGCGCATGGATCTACGGACCCTTTATCGTGGAGAAATTCCTCGAAGGTGTGCTGGGCGCGCGCAGTTCGGCTCTGCAACTCTATCTCTTCGAAGACGGCGAACCCGCGCGCGAGCGGTTGCTCTACTGCTCGGAAGCGGAGCCGGAGGCGCTGCCGGAGTTCGAGCGCGTGGAGACGATCACGCTCGCCGGCCGCAACTTCACGCTGGGCTGGTTGCGCGGCGAGGGATTTGAGCCGCTGAGCGCGTCGCCACTCGCGGCGGCCGCGGCGTCGTTCACGCTCGCGACGCTGCTCCTCGCCGGTCTCATCACGAGCCTGCAGGCGACCAGCCGCCGCGCCCGTGCGCTGGCGACCAAACGCACCGCGGAACTCGCGTCCGCGCAGGAGCAATTGCACGCCGTCAACCGCCTCCAGCGCGCGGTGCTGGACGGCAACACCTTCAGCATCATCGCCACCGATCGCGCGGGCGTGATCCAGGTTTTCAACGCCGGAGCGGAGCGCATGCTTGCCTGCCGGAGCGTCGATGTGGTCGGCCGCGCCACGCCGATCTTTGCGCACTTGCCGGCGGAGCTGGAGCAGCGCGCGGCAGAGTTGACGCGTCAGCTCGGTCGGCCGGTGAAGCCGGATTTCGAGGTGTTTCAAGTGCTCGCGCAGGATGGGCGCGAAGATCAGCGCGAATGGACGTGTGTGCGCCGTGATGGTCGCCGGGTGCCGGTGCGGTTGAGTGTGACTGCGCTCCGCGATGAACGCGGCGCGATCACCGGCTATCTGGCGATCGCGCAGGATCTCTCGTCGGAAAAAGCCGCCCAGCTTCTCGTGGCGGACATCCGCGAGCGCTGGCGCCTCGCCAACGAATCCGCCGGCGTCGCGATCTGGGAGTGGGACATCGCCACGGACGAACTGCAGTGGGATCAGGGCATGTTCGCGCTCTACGGCGTGGAGCAGGTCCCGGACATGCGCGTGAACTACGCGACATGGCGCGCGCGTGTGCACCCGGAGGATCTGCCGGAGCAGGAGCGTGTATTGAAAGAAACGATACAGCGTGGCGGTCGCGGCCAGCGCGAGTTCCGCGTCGTGCGTCCCGACGGACAGGTGCTCAATCTCCTTGCGGCCGAGCACGTGTTGCTGGACGCCGATGGCAAACCGGCCCGCGTGATCGGCATCAACGTGGACCTCACCGAGCGGCGGCGGGCCGAAGCCGCGGTGCGCGAAAACGAGGCGCGGCTCTCCGATATTTTCCGCTCGATGGCCGAGGGTCTCGTGGTCCACGACCACACGGGCGCGATCGTCGCGTGCAACGCCGCCGCCGAGCGCATCACCGGCATGTCGTCGGCCGAACTGCGCGAATTCAAGCTCGCCGATCCGCGCTGGCGCATGTTCAAGCCGGACGGCTCGCCCTTCCCGCGCGAGGAGATTCCGCCGCTCGTGACATTGCAGACGGGCAAACCGGTGCGCGCGGTCGTCATGGGCCTCGAGCGTCCCGACGGCGCGATCCGGTGGATCTCGATCAACTCCGAACTCATCTCGGGCTCCCCGGGCGAGCGCTCGGTGGTCGCGACGTTTAACGACATCACCGCGCGCGTGACGGCTGAGTCCGCGCTGCGCGAGAGCGAGGCGCGCTTCCGCTCGGCGTTCGACTACGCCGGCATCGGCATGGCGCTCGTGCGCCCCGACGGCTCTTTCCTGCAGGTGAATTCGCGCCTGGTCGAAATGGTGGGTTACCGCGCCGACGAACTGCGCGGCCGGCATTTCCGCGACATCACGCATCCCGACGACAGCGCGGCCGATGAAGCGCTTTCGCAGGATCTCCTGCACGGCAACCGCCGTTTTTATCAGCTCGAAAAACGTTACGTGCATCGCGACGGCCATTCCGTCTGGGTGCGGCTCACGGCGTCGCTCGTGCGCGATGCGCGGAGCAAGCCGCTGCACTTCGTCGTGCAGGCGGAAGACATCAACGAACGCCGCCTCCAGGAAGACGCGCTGCGCGCGCGCACGACCGAGCTGGCGCGGCAGAAATTCGCTCTCGACGAACACGCCATCGTGTCGGTCGCCGACATGGAGGGCCGCATCATCTACGCCAACGACCGCTTCTGCGCGGCGAGCGGCTACACGCGCGAGGAAGTGCTCGGTTGCGATCACCGCGTGGTCAACTCCGGCTATCACCCGCGCGAGTTTTTCGCCGATCTCTACGCCACGATCAAAGCCGACCGCGTGTGGCACGGCGAGATGCGCAACCGCGCGAAAGACGGACGCCTCTACTGGATCGAGGCGACGATCGTGCCGTTCTTCGACCAGCACGGAAATCCGACCCACTACGTGGCGATCGGCAACGACATCACGGCGAACAAACAGCTCGACTACGATCTGCGCCGCGCCCGCGACGAAGCGCTCGCGGCGTCGCGTTTGAAGTCCGAGTTCCTCGCGACGATGAGTCACGAGATTCGCACGCCGATGAACGGCATCCTCGGCATGGCGTCGCTGCTCGCCGACACGCCGCTCGATGCGAAGCAGCGCGAGATGGCGGGCGTGCTTCTGCGCAGCGCGGAGTCGCTGCTCACGATCATCAACGACATTCTCGATTTCTCCAAAATCGAGGCGGGCAAACTCACCGTCGAAGCGATCGAGTTCGATTTGCATCAGCTCGTGGACGAAACCGTCGCGCTGCTCGCGCCGCGCGCACACGGCAAGGGCATCGAGCTCATCGCCGAGTTTGATCCGCGCCTCGATGCGCGCTTCGTCGGCGACGCGGGCCGCATTCGCCAGGTGCTCACCAATCTGCTCGGCAACGCCGTCAAGTTCACCGACTCGGGCGAGGTGCTGGTGCAGGCCACGCAGATTCGCGAAGACGAGCGCACCACGCGCTTCCGCGTCGTCGTGCAGGACACCGGAGTCGGCGTGCCGCAGGAAGCGCAGGCGCGGCTCTTCCAGCCGTTTTCGCAAGCAGACGCTTCGGCCGCGCGCCGTTTTGGCGGCACGGGTCTCGGCCTCGCGATTTCGCGGCAGCTGATCGACCTCATGGGCGGCGCGATCGGGTTCTGGAGCACCGAGGGGCAGGGCTCCGTGTTCTGGTTCGAACTCGAGCTGCCGCGCCGCCGCGTGGAGCCGTCGTTCACGATCACGTGGCCGGCGAACTCGCGCGTGCTCGTGGCCGACGACAACGACACGCATGCGCGCGTGTTCGCGGATCTCATCGCACGCTCTCACGTGGACGTGGAACGGGCGGCCACGGGCGCGGATGTGCTGGCGCGGTTGCGCGAGGCGCAGGCCGAAGAGCGACCGTTCACCCTGGTCTTCATCGATTGGGAACTGCCGGACTTCGATGGACCGACGCTCGCCGGGCACATCCGTTCCGATCCCCACGTGGGAGCGACGCGACTCGTGCTGCTCGCGCCAGCCGGGCCGATCACGGGATCGCCCGCCGCGGACGATTCCGACTTCGACGCTTCGCTCGTGAAACCGGTGCGCGAGGAACATCTGAAACGCTGCCTCGCGTTCGGCGCGGTGGCGTCGTCGGGCGAGGACGATTCCGCCGGCGAAAATGCAAACGACACGAAACATCGCCCGTCGCGCATCCTCCTCGCGGAGGACAACGCGGCAAATCAGATGGTCGTGCAGATGCTGCTCGCGCGGCTCGGCCACGTTGCCGACTGCGTGGGCGACGGTCATGATGCGCTCAAGGCGCTGGCGGCGCAGAAGTTCGACCTCGTGTTGATGGATTGCCAGATGCCGCAGCTCGATGGCTACGAGACGACGCGCCGGCTTCGTGCGGGCAAGGCCGGCGACCTCAACCGCGACGTGCCGGTGATCGCGTTGACCGCGTATGCGATGCCCGACGATCGCGCGAAATGCCTCGCGGCGGGCATGTCGGATTACCTCGCCAAACCCATTCGCGTGGAAGAGCTGCGCGCCGCGCTGTTGCGCTGGGGCCTCGCGCTCTCGCCCGCGATTTCGCTCGAGCCCTCCGTGCCCGAACCCGTTGCGCCAAAAACCGAGACCCCCGGGCCGCCGGAAGAATTCGATGCCAACATCGTTGGCGCGATGCAGCGATTGCCCGGTCGTCACGGACCGTCGCTCTGGCCCGAGTTGGTCGGGATGTTTCTTGCCGAACTGCCTACTCGGATGGCCGAACTGCATCGTCTGCTCGCGGAGCGTCGCGGCACCGAACTCGCGGCGGCGGCGCACACGCTCTCCGGCACGTGCGCGATGATGGGCGCACTGGAGTTGCGCAGCCTGCTGCTGCAGCTCGAAACCGCCGGCCGCTACGCCGCGTGGGCCGATGCGACGGAAGTCATCACGCGCGTCGCGCGCGCCGCGGCGCGCGTTGAGGCGAAGTTGCGAGACGGCCCGAACTGAGCCGCGTCTCGAGCCGCACCGGGTCGCGACGTGGTGCGCACCTTGCCGCGACCGTGTCCGGACCTTGGCTCGGGCGTGGACGGATCGTGGTTCGAGTCGGTGCGGACCTTGTCCCCACCCCGTCCGCACTCGGTCCCGACTCAAGCCGCGGGATTCCCGTTGCACGTTAAGGGACGATGTTTTGAATCGGCGCACATGAAAATTGTCGCCGCCGAAGACGATGCCGTGGCTCGGACTGTGTTGAGGCAGGCATTGAAAAAGCTCGGGCATGAGACGGTCGAGGCGGCGGACGGGAGCGCGGCGCTCGCGCGGCTCGACGAGACTTCGGCGCGTGTGGTGGTGAGCGATTGGATGATGCCGGGCGTGGACGGCCTCGAGCTGTGCCGGCGGATCCGTGCGCGGCCGAACACCGACTACGTTTACTTCATCCTGCTCACGAGCAGCGATGCGACGGATGAGAATCGCCGCGCGGCGGCCGACGCGGGCGTGGACGATTTTCTCACGAAGCCGCTGGATTTCACCGAGCTTTGGACGCGTCTGCGCGTGGCTGAGCGCATCCTGCGCTACACGACCCAGGTGCGTCAGTTGGAGGAGATGCTGCCGATCTGTTCCTACTGCAAAAAGATCCGCGACGACCAAAATTACTGGCAGCAGATCGAGGGCTACATCAACGAGCGGACGGGCAGCGAATTCAGCCACTCGGTTTGCCCCGATTGTTATCAGCGCGTGATCGTGCCCGAACTCGAGCAACTCCGTCACTCGGCGCCACCGTCCGTCCCCACTGTCACCCGTGAACGACCGTCTGCAGATTCTTGAGGAGAAGATCGCTTATCTCGAGCGACACGTGACCGAGCAGGACAAGGTCATGCTCGAGTTTTCCGAGGAGATCACCCGGCTCCGGCGCGAGCTGCTGGTGATGCGCGAACGCGCGGCGGCGGCTGGAAATGCAACGGACGCTCCCATGCAGGAGCGTCCGCCACATTACTAAACCAAGAGCTGAAAAACGCCGGGGCTTTTATTCGGCCACGCTCTGAGCGGTGCGGTCGCGCACGTCGTTCCACGCGGCGCGGAGTTTGTCCTTCGCGTCGTCCCAGTTGTCGCGAGTGGCAACGCGAACTTCGCGCGCAGCTTCACGGAGGCGGTCGCCCGCTTCGTCGAGGCGCTCCTTGGCGGATCTGTCGTTCACCGTGGCGCGAAGGTTGTCGTAGTTTCGCTCGATGCGATCGGCGAGTTCCTCGCGGCGGTCATAAGAGTAATCTTTGACTTCGTCCCACGCGTTCGAGGTGGCGGCGCTGAGTTGGGAGGCACCGGATTCGACGGCGGAACCGGTGTCGTTGGCGGCCGTGCGCGCGTCGCTGTCGCTGCGGTTGCAGCCGGCGATCAGCAAACCGGCGCTGGCGATGATCAGGGAGGATAGGACGGGGGATTTCATATTGGGATCGGGTTGGGTTAAGGAGCGGGGGGACGACCGCTGAATGCGTTGACCAAGGCGGCGATGAGGAGCAGCGCGAGGAACACGTAGAACAGGATCCGCGCGATGTCGGTGGCTGCGCCTGCGATCCCGGTAAAGCCGAGCACACCGGCGATCAGCGCCACGACGATGAGTATCACAATCCAGCGTAACATATTGGAGGCTCCGTTTGAGGTTGAGGGATGAAACGAGAAGGAGACGTCGTTTCCCTTTGCTGATGCGGTGCCATCCGCGTGCTGGGTTTTTGAATACACGCGTGGAGAGAGACTTAAAAAATCGCGCCGAATGAGCGCGGGCGTCAGCGCCTCAAAACCTCATGCAAAACGCGGGCGTGCGCGCGTTGCACAATGCGCCGTGCAATGTGTTTTCGCGCAAAAACACGTGCGCACGTCGCCGCTCAAATGGGGCGCAGCGAAGAGCCTACGCGGCGCGACGCTGATGAATGCGCGGCCTGCCAGATGCGCTTTTGAGGAACGAAAAGCGACGGCCTAGAACTTCGCGTTCACTTCGGCTTGGTGGCCGGGATCGATCGTGAGTTCGCCGAGGTTCGGGCATTCGATGGAGTCGTTTTTCAACAGACGCACGCGGATGGGGGCGGTCGCATCGGTCGTCTCCCAACGCCACTTGCCGATGGAAACAAACTGGAGCGGCACGCCCTTGTCCTCGCTGAGGCCGGGACCTTCGCCGCGGATGAAGAGACGGTTGCCGATGCCGATGTAGGCTGTGACCAGCAGCCGCGTGGCGCCGTCGGACGAAATGACGCGCTCGGTCGGGGCGGCGGCTTCTTCGAGCGCGGTCTGCGAAAAATCATCGGCGGGCAGCTCCATCGTGAGATCGCTGGAGGGCTTGGGCGCGCGCTTGCGCGACTTCGGCGTCGGCTCAGCGGGGGGCTCGCTCTCTTGCGCCGCGGGCTCGGGAGCAGGCGTCGGTCCGGGCTCCGGTTCAGGCGTGGGCGCGGGATCAGCTTCGACCGCAGTAGCGGACGGAGCTTCATCGGCCGGCGCCTCGGTCGCAGGCGTTTCTTTCGCGGATGCCGGGATCTCATCGGCCGGAGGGAGCTCCGGGTTTGCGACGGGCTCCTCGACGGGGACGGACGACTCGGAGGAAACGGCAGGTTCGTCGGCAGGAGTGGCCGCGGTCTCAGCCGGAGCTTCGACGGGTTCGTGGGTAGCCGCTTCTGCAGGAATCGGCTCCGCGGTGGGCTCCGGCGTCGGCTCCGGCGTTGCCGCCGCGGTGGGCGTTTCGTCGGGAGCGGTTTCAGTCGGAGTCGTTTCCGGCTCGGGCTCAACAGGGCTCGTCGCGGCCGCGGTTGGCTCTGGAGCGGCGGGCGCTTCTTCGCGGCGTGCGCGGTTCCGGCGCTTGGGCGTGGGAGGTTCCGCTTGTTGGCTGGTGCTTTCGGAAGAGGTCGCAGTCGGTTCGGATGTCGCTTCGGAAGAAATCGGAACCGGCGCCGACGCGTTTGTGGGCACGGCGACCGAGAGTTTGCTCAACGCGGCTTCGATCGTGGCGACGGCGCTTGCGGTGCCGGCGGCGAGGGCCGCATCGATCGCAGCGAGGGCGCGATCCTGCGCCTGCTTGAGGCGGGTCTCGGCAGCGGCGATGTCGCCGGCCGGCAGTTTCGCGAGACGCTCGGCAGCCGCGCTGGCGGCGTTTTCGATCGCGGTGACGATCTGTGTCGGCGGCTGGGCGGCGGCGAGGTGTTTCTGGATCGTGGACTCGAGCTTCGTCAGGTCCGCAATGGCCTTGGCGATCTTTTCGGCGGACGCTTCGAGGCGGTCGCCTTCGGCGGCGCGCAATTCCTCGAGTTCTTTCTCCAACTGCTCGCGGTCGTCCTCGCGCGCGTTGTCGAGCTGCGCCTGAAACCCGGCGATCTGCTCGTGCAACTTCTGCGGCAGATGCTCGGCGGTCTTCAGATTGCGCTGCGCGAGCTCGGCGATCTGGTGGAGCCCGGAAGCCGCGATACCGATCTGCTCGGCCGCTTCGTGGACGGTGCGCGAGAGAGCGTCGAGTCCGCGCTGACGTTCGTCGAGCGCCTCGTCCTGCTTGCGCGCGTAGTCGGCGAGGAACGGCACCGCGGCGAGCAATCCTCCGACCGCGACGCATCCCACGATCGCGATGATCGATTCGGTCGAGAGCGGCCCGGCCGAGCGGGTGGCGATGAAAACGGCGGCACCGAGCAAGGCGGCGTCGGCCAGCAGGAAAGGATACTTGGGCAGCTTCGGCGTCTGATCGGGAAGGCTCATGGAGCGCGGCGTTGGGGGCTGGGACGGAGCAGACCGGGCACTCGGCCGCGGCGAGGTTGTTGTGCTCCGCCGCGGTCGTGTTTTCAACTCCGGAGTAACCCGCGGAGGTTGCGTTTCCGCGAACCTCATGCGTGACTGCGGGCCGATGAGCTTCGCCCATTTCCTCCGGATCGAGCGCGAGGAACCCGACGGGTCGCGCCACTATGTGGTGCACACCCACGATCCGAAATTCTCCATGGAACTCGCTCCCGATCGCGATGCGCCCAACAAGCTGGGCAAGGGCGTGATCAAACGCGTGTGCGTGCCCAACTCGTGGGCCGGCGACTACGGCAAATACGCCAAACTGATCGCCGCCGGGCAGGAGTTTTTCACCGAGTCCTTCGAGTCGCCCGTGCCGAAAGCCGTGACCCGCCGCCTCGCGCAGTGAGCACTGCGGGGCCGCTCACCAGCGGCGCCATAGTATCACGATTACGGATACAAGCAGTCCCACGCGGATCGCGCCCTCGAAGGTCAGGATGACGAGCGTCCATTTGATCGTGGTGTTGCGACGCAACAGAAAGCCGAGCAACGAGACCGCGAGGAGTGTCAGCGCGTGCAGCCGTGAAAAGGGTGCGGCGACCAGCGCGATCATCCAGAGCCAGTAGGCGAAGAGTGTTGCGATCCACGCAAACGACGCGACTTCGCTGATCGCGAGTTCACGCGGATCGCCGTTGCGCGCGATCTGTTTGACGCCGAGGTAGCGCTCGCTCGCAACGAGCTGCACCACCTCGAAAACGAGGAACACCGGTGCGAGCCAGAGCAGCAGGAGCATGGGGCCATCGTGTGCGGCGATGCGCGCACGCCAAGCTCAAGCGAGGTGAGTGAACGCGCGGGGACTGACGCCACCTCTGCGTGTCATTCTGAGCGCAGCGAAGGATTCATCTGAAGCCTCGCAGCACGAAGCTGCGACGGAGTGCACACTCTCGGACGAGCCTTCGGCTGAACGTCGCCGCGCTCAGAACGACCACTGCCGGTGGAACCCGCCGTCCCCGACGGTTGTTCAGTGGCGCGTGCGCAAAAAAGCCCGCCGGGGACGGCGGGCTCCACCTGATCGATCTCGCGTGCGCTTGATGGCTGCGCGGCGCGGTTCACTTGCCGTTATACCAGAACGCGCGACGCCAGTTGTGTTTTTGCAGACGTTTGAGCAGATCCGGACTCATGTCGGGCAGGTCGCTCACGCCGCAGTTGGCTTCGGCTTGCGCGACGTTGCGGATGCCGGGGATCACGGTCGAGACGGCTGGGTGCGCGAGCACGAACTTCAGGGCGGCCTGCGCCATCGTGTAGCCGGAGCCGTCGAGCTCCTTGCGCACGCCCTCGGCACGATTGACTGCGCGCGTGAGTCGGTCGCCCGCGAAGTAGTTGGAACGGAAATCGTCGGCCGCGAACTTTGTGTCCTTGGTGAACTTGCCCGTGAGCACACCTTCGTCGAAGGCGACGCGCACGATGATGCCGACGCCGCACTCTTTCGCCACGTCGAGCAACTCGGCGGCCGGCTCCTGTTCGAAAATATTGTAGATCACCTGCACGCTATCGACCCAGCCGCCGCGCATGAGATCGATCACGCTGTTTTGATCGTGCTCGGGCGTGGAGATGCCGATGAGGCCGACTTTGCCCTCGCTCTGGAGCTGGCGCAGCACCTTGAACGGCGTGGGATTGCGATTCCACGCGCGCGTCCAGGTGTGGAGTTGCAGCAGGTCGATCTTGTCCGTGCCGAGATTCGCGCAGCGCTCGGCGATGTCCTTGCGCAGATAGTCTTCGGAGTAGCGCTCCTCGGCGAGGTCGTAGGGCGAGGGCGGCCAGTTGCCCGGTGCGGGCGGCGTTTTCGTTGCTACAAAAACGCGTTCCTGACGGCCGGCGTCGGCGCGCTCGCGCAGCACCTGGCCGATGAGTCGCTCGCTCCGGCCGTTGCCGTAGCCGGCGGCGGTGTCGATGAAGTTGACGCCGAGATCGAGCGCGCGATTGAGCGCGGCCAGCGAATCGGCGTCGGCCTGCGCGCCCCACGAGCCACCGATGGCCCAGGCGCCGAAGCCGATCTCGGAGCAGTTTAAACCGTGTTTACCGAAGGGGCGGGATTTCATGGGAGGAAAGTTCGGGTTGTGGCGCGCTCGACGGACCAGCAGCGGGGAAGTTTCGCGAGGTGACAGGCAGAGGCACTGCGGATCGAGAGCGGTCTCAATCAACGAAACACCCGCGAAGAAGGAAATCGGAACGCAGGATTTCCGCGATCTCCGGGGCGCAATCGCGCGCGGAGAGGATCGTATAAAAATCCTCCTTTATCGTCGGCGCGAGCCGCACGGCCTCCATCCATTCCGTGCGCGAAAACGGATCGGCCGCGACCGCGCGCCAGAACCCCGTCGCCTCGAACAGCCGCGCGATTTCGCCCGAGTTGCGATTCTGCAACCGGCTCACGAGATAGCTCGCCACGCCGACCTGCAGGCCGTGCAGCCGCGGCCGCTTGCTGATCGCGTCGAGCGCGTGCGAGATCAGGTGTTCGCTGCCGCTCGCGGGACGCGACGAGCCGCAGATCGCCATTGCCACGCCGTTGAGCATGAGCGCGGTGCCGAGCAGTTTCACGCCCTCGGTGTCACGTGCCGGTCGCGCGATGAATTGATACACCGTTGAGTCCGATAGCAGCGCCGCAAAATCGTCCACCGGCGTGCCGCGCGCGTGAAACGCGAGTTTCCAATCCACCACCGCGGTGAACTTCGCCGACAGATCGCCCACGCCAGACATCCACAAAATCTCCGGCGCCGCGAGGCACACCGCCGTGTCGAGCACCACGCCAAACGGAATCGCGGCGGGCAGCGAGCGACGTCGTCCGTCGATCGTGAGGCTCGACTGCGGACTGCAAAAACCGTCGTTCGAGAGCGACGTTGGCACCGCGAGGTAGGGCAGCCGCGCGAGAAACGACACGTATTTCGCCACGTCGAGCGTCTTGCCGCCGCCGAGGCCGATGACCGCGTCGACTGCGCCCGGCAGCTTCCTGAAAATCTCCTGCGCCTGCTCGAAGCTCGCCTGTTCGACGCCGAGCTTCTGCTTCACCTCGATCGATGATCCCGCGAGCGCGCTGGCGAGTCGCGCCTGCAGCGTCTCCGGGAGATCGGGCGGATGCAGCACGACCACGCGACGAAAGCCGTGGCGTTGCGCGTAGATGCCGACGCGATCGAGTGCGCCGGGCTTTACGCGGACGAGAACGGGCAGGGCGACTTGCTTGAGCGTGTTCATGCCGAGGGCGACTGAAGTAGCGTGTCCGCGAGCGCGTTCCAATCCGTGAGTGCGTGAAACGCTTCGCCGCGATTCGTCAGTTCACCCGCGAGCCAGCCGCGCGCGAAACGTCGCGCGCCCGGCACGAGCAGCGCCGCTGGCAGATCGGGCCGGCCATCGCCGGCAAATGCGACCTCGGGTGTGCGACCCAGCGCGTCGCGCACGACGCCGACTTTGTCGATGCCGGTGTTGCGATCGAAGAACCGAGAGTTTTCCGGTAGCGTGAGTTTGAGTCCCGCCTCGGGAGAAAATTCGCCGGGATTCGCATGCACCTCGATCGCCACGCCCGCGCTCTGGAGGAGTCGCTTGAGATACCATTCGCAACCGGCCGAGGCCACGACGATCTCCCAGCCCGCGGCCTGCAGACGCTGGATCGCTGACGGCAGTGCGGGATCGAGCTCCATGTCGTCGAGCAGCTTCAGCAGCGTCGTCTCATCCGTGCGGATACGCGCGAAGATCGCCGCGAGCGCTTCGAAATGCGTGCAACGTCCGGCGACATACCAATCCCACGGATCGTCGTCGGCCGGCACGGGCCAGCGCTCGCGCACGAGGTGATAAAAATCCTGGCGCGTCATCGTGCCGTCGAAATCCGACACGAGCACGCGACGCGGAGAAGAAGAGGCGGAGACTGCAGACATCCTCTCAGTGGAGCCCGCGCCGCACGCCAGTGCAACCCACGCTGCGACTCACGCCCGACTTGGGCACGATTCGCACAAATGCCGCCCGCCTTGTCATTCTGAGCGAAGCGAAGAATCCAGTGTGCGCTTCGTCACGGTTGCGCGCAGCGAAGCTCCAACTGGATTCTTCGCTTCGCTCAGAATGACAGAAAGGGGGAATGTAACGAGGTCGTGACGCGGCTCGCACCAGGCCTCGGGTTGGGCCGCACCGTGGCTCGACCCATGCCGCACTTTGCTGCGACCCGGTGCGCACCTTGTCGCGACTCGGGACGGACATGGTCCCGCCCCGTTGCGCACTGAGGCACGACGTGGGACGGATTTGTCCCGACCCGGGACGAGGTGGAACCCGCCGTCCTCGGCGGGTTGTTTGCGTCGCGGGAAAACAAAAAGAGCCCGACGGCGACGTCGGGCTCCACCTGAAGGGAGTTTATTGAGTCGATTACTCGGCGGGGGCGAGGCGGGCGATGCGGGTGGGGAGGAGCACGTAGAGCGCGCCATCGGGGCCCGTCACCACATTTCGGATACGGCCGAGATTCTTGAAGAGAACTTCCTGGGAAACGTAACGACCGTCGCGGAGCTCGACGCGGCGGAGTTCCTCGGCGGCGAGCGAGCCGACGAAAACGTTGTTTTTCCACTTCGGGAAAAGATCCCCGCTGTAGAAGGTCATGCCGGAGATCGCGATCGAGGGCGTCCAGTGGCGGACGGGTTGCTCCATGCCTTCTTTGGCGGTGAGGTCGGTCATGGGCGTGCCGTCGTAATTCATACCGTAGGTGATGACGGGCCAGCCGTAGTTGAGGCCTTTGCGAACGTGGTTGAGTTCGTCGCCGCCGCGCGGGCCGTGCTCGACATCCCAGAGCGTGCCGTCGACGGGATTGATGCCGAGGCCTTGGGGATTGCGGTGACCGTAGCTCCAGATGGTGGGCACGGCGGAGGAGTCGTTGACGAAGGGATTGTCCGCCGGAATGCGGCCGTCGTCGTGCACGCGGTGGACTTTGCCCATCGGCACGGAGAGATTTTGCGCATTGGGGCCGTGGCCGCGTTCGCCGATGGAGAAGTAGAGATAACCGTCACGGTCGAAGGCCAGCGCGCCGCCGAGGTGAATGCCGCCGGGGCCCGGATAGACGGAGAGCGGCGCCTTGTAGATATCCTGTTGGTCAACGAGTGCGCCGTCGCGGAGCTTCGCGCGGATGATGCGCGTGAGCGTGACGGAGCGGCCCTCGTGTTTTTGCGGGTCGGCGAAGGAGAAATAGATCCAGCCGTTGTTCGCGTAATCCGGGTGGGGCAGGACGCCGAAGAATCCGGCCTGGCCGCCGCTGTCGATCGGCGGGACGCCGCGGATTTGGGTGAGCTTGCGACCGTTGTCTTCGATCAGTTGCAACGTGCCGCGTTTTTCGGTGGCGAGAGCGCGACCGTCCGGGAGAAACGCCATCGACCACGGTTCGTTGAGACCGTCGGCCCAGGTTTTCAGCGTGAAACGGTGGAGCTGGCTCGAGGCGACGACGTCGTCCTTGGGCGCGTTGAACTTCGTCTGCGCGCGAGCGGCGATGGCGCGTTGCTCGTGAATGTAGATGACGAGTGAACGGATCTGCTTGTCGTCGAGCGTGGCCGCAAAGGCGGGCATGCCCTTGTCCGGATGACCCTCGCGGATGGATTTCGCGAGGCTGGCATCGTCGCCGCCGACGAGCCACTGGTCGTCGAGCATCGACGGCGCGGAGCCGCCCTGAAGTTGGGCGCCGTGACAGGCGGCGCAGAGTTGCGCGTAAGTGTCGGCCACCGCGCCGGTGCGGATGGCGTCGGCGGCGGGAAGCGTGAGGCCGCCGAGCGGCAGGAGGGACAGCAGGCGAAGGATACGTTGCATGGTCGCGGAGAGAGGAGGGGAAAGGAGCAGCGATGCGCTGCTCCCGACGCACGGAAAGCGGAACGGTTTCGTTTTCAACGACGCAGAGACTTTGGTGGCGGCGCCGGCGGCATCACGCGCGTCGCGTGATCACCATCGGCATGCCCCAGCGCGGGCGGAGCGTCATGCGACCGAGCGGCTCGACCGAAGTCCCTGGTTTCACGCGCAACTGGAAGCGCTGCGCGATCATCGCGAAGAGCATCGTGGCCTCGAGCAGGCCGAGGTGTTTGCCGAGGCACACGCGAGGACCGGTGCCGAACGGGATGTAGGCGAAGCGGTTCACCTTGGCGGCGTTTTCGGGGAGAAAACGCTCGGGCCGAAACTTGTTGGGTTTTTCCCACCACAGCTCGTGACGGTGCAGCACCCACGACGACACGGTCATGAAGGAGCCTTTGCGAATCGGGTGGCCGCAGACTTCGTCGGGGCCGATCGCCTGACGCGAAAAAACGTGCACCGGCGGAAACAGCCGCAGCGTCTCGTCGATCACGGCGCGGCAGTAAACGAGCTGATCGATGTCTTCGAAGCGTGGTTCGCGTCCGCCGAGCACTTTTTCGAGTTCGGCGTGCACGCGCGCTTCCACGTCGCGGTGCTGATCGAGCAGGTAAAACGTCCACGCGAGCGTGATCGCGGTCGTCTCGTGTCCGGCGAGGAAGATCGACGCGACTTCGTCGCGCACGAGATCGGGCGGCATGGGTTTGCCCTCGGCGTCGCGATAGGCGACGAGCATGTGCAGCAAATCCGGCGTCGCGGGCTCGGCGCGCTCGCGACCGGCACGGATGATGTCGGCGAGCACGCCGTCGAATTTTTCCACCGCTCGTTTTCCGGCGAGTCGTCCGGGCCGCGGCATCCAGGTGGGGAAACCGAGCATCTCGGCGATGTGCACGCGACCGGCGGAGGCCTGGTAGTCCTTGAACGCTTCGTAGAGCGTCCAGCCCTGCGCGCCGAGCCGGTAGCCGAACATGATCTGCGAAATCACCTCGGCCGTCACGAGCGTGAACGGCTCGTTCACGTCGCACTCGAACGTCGTGCCGCGCTCCTGCCATTCGCCCAGCATCTCGCGTCCGCACGCGCCGATGATCTCGGCATAGGGTGCGAGGCGGTTCGCGCCGGTGGCAGGCGTCATGACTTTGCGCTGACGCGACCACAGCTCGCCCTCGCTCACGAAAAGTCCGTTGCCGAGCAGCGGCTTCAACGTCGCGGTGTTCGAAGGGCTCTTCCGGTAGTTGGCGGCGTTGGTGACGAAGACGCGCTGCACGCCCGCGGGCGAGTTGAGGATGTAGAGCCGCCGTCCGAGGATGTTTTCCTCGATGAATTCGCGCCGGTAAAAACTTTTGGGCCACGCGGCGATCATGTTGTCGCGGGCCTTGGAAAGTGCGCGCAGGGTCGCGCGCGTATCGCGGAAGAAGCTGAGCATGGAAAGGGGAACGCAACTTGACGCGCCGCAGGTCGGAACCCTTGCTCGCCAAGCGTCCTTCTCATGACGCGCCGAACGCGCCGAGTCGAGTTCACCGTCATGAGCTTCAGATGATTCTCCCGCTCACGCCTTTCGAAGAATACCTCGTGCACGAAGACCGGCCGGGCTTCCCGTGCTGGAACGTCGCCCGTTTCTCCTGCGCGGGGCACTTCGACGTCGAGCGCCTGGAAACGGCGTGGCAACAAACCGCCACCGCGCAGCCGATGCTGCGTGCGCGTCTCATTTCGCGATTGCTCCGCGGTCCCGCGTGGCGGATCGAACCCGACTCGTCCGTTCCGCCGGTGGTCGTCGTGTCTGCGCTCGGACCGCACGGCTGGCCCTCGCGCTGGCTGCGGCTCGATCTCGCGAGTGGTCCGGGCGCCCGGCTGTATCTGCACCAGCAAGACAACCGTGCGGTGCTCTTCGCGCAATTTCACCATGCGTTGGTGGATGGGCTCGGATTGGGCGCGATCATGGAGGAACTGTTCGCGCGCTACGCCACACTCCATGGCGCCAGCGTGAAGCTGCCGTCTCGCGATCCCGCGCTGTTGCGCGCCCGCGGTTCGTCCGGACTTCCCTGGCTGGAGCGCATACGCGGACTGCCGATGCAACTCGTCGGGCTGCTCGGCGCGAGTCAGCTTCTCCTTGGCCGGGAGGCTTCGCCGCTTTTGCCCCACACGCTGCTGCCTGCGGATTCGCCGCCCGTGGCGTTTTATCCCGCGGTCGAGAGTCGCGTGCTCGACCCCGAAGCCTTTGGCCAGCTCCGCAATGCCGCGAAGAAAGCCAAGGTGTCGGTCAACGAGATGCTCATGCGCGACCTGCAGGCCGCGATCGGCGCGTGGCGGGGCAAACAGGCGCCGGATGCGCCGCAAGATTGGATGCGTCTCGCCGTGCCGGTGTTGATTCGCTCGGCGGTCGATCGCCGGATGCCTGCGTGCAATCTCGTGAGCCTCGTGATCATCGATCGCACCGTGAAATCGTGCCGCAATCGTGCCCGCCTCCTTCGTCGCGCGCGCGAGGACATGGAGATGATCTTGAAACACCGGCTCGGTCTCGTCTTCTGGCGCATCCTGAAACTGTGCCGCTGGCTGCCGGGCGGTCTCGCCGCATATTCGCTGCGCCCGAAAGTTCGGGCGACATGCGTGATGACGAATTTCGGGCGCATCTTTCACCAAGGCCCGGTGCCTCATCCGCAGCGCCGCTACGCCGTGCCGGGCGCGGTCTTGGAAAATGTCGTCACCGCGCCTGTGATCCGCCCGGGCACCATTGTGTGCCTTGGCTTGAGCGTGATGGACATGCAACTGCGCGCCGATCTGCACTACGATTCGCGTGTGCTGACGCAGGCGCAGGCGGCGGCACTCGCCGACGAGTTTGTCCGCCAGACGGAACTCTCCGTGCGCGGCGAGTAACGCCAAACGGCGCGCGTGCGTTCACCAGACGAGTTCGCTGCACGCGATGCGCGTGGCCGCGGGAAACTCCAGACCGAAGTCTGACGCGAGCACGCGCAGCAGCTCGTCGTGGTTTTCCAACACGCGCACCTCCGGTTCGCGGCCTTGGGCGCGCCGGGTGAGCTCGCGGTTTTGCAGCGTGAGATTTCCGTCGCGCGTCGCGCGCGTGACGATCAGCCGGTGGCGGAAATGCGACTCGGGATGCGTGCTCGTGAACCAGTTGCCCACCTCGCGATCGATCGCCGGCATGTCCTCGAGCGTGAACTCGCACACGTCGAGCCACTCGCCGCCGACTTGGGCTTGGTGAAACCAGCGCGTGTCATCGCGCGTGAGCCGGCGCGGACCGCGCGGGGTGGGATGCTCGGCATCTTCCACGAGCGGCATCGCATTCGTGAGCGAGAGACCGCCGATGCCGACATCGACGAGCCACGAGTCGCCGTCGAATTCGACGCGCAGAAACAGATGGGTGCGCGGCGGCGTGTAGTCGGCCGGCTTTTGCCAGCGCACGCGCGCTCCGATTGGTCGAACCGCGAAGCCGAGCCGCTGGAGCACCAAGAGAAACAGGCCGTTTTGCTCAAAGCAGTAACCGCCGCGCCGCGCATGAACCAATTTGCGGACAAGCGACGCGTCATCGAGCGCAATGGGACGACCGAGCAGCACGTCGATGTTTTCAAACGGGATCGCGCGGGCGTGCGCTTCGGCGAGGGCGTCGAGCACAGCGTGAGTCGGAGCGCACGGACCCTCGTAGCCGATGCGGGCGAAATAGGCGTCGAGGTCGGCGTCGGAAAGCATGCGAGACAGGTGCGTCGCCGCGCACCCGCTGGCAAGGGGGAACGCACCTTGGCGCGAGTCATGCCGCACTCCGTCCCGACTCGGTGCGCACCTTGGCGCGACCCTGCGCGCACCTTGGCGCGACGTGGGACGCACCTTGGCTCGACCGTGTCCGCACTTGGTCCCGACGTGGTGCGGATGCTGGCGCGACGGTATCCGGAATGTGGTTACACTCAGTTCGCGGCGGAGGCGCGGGTGACGTGCTCGAAGTTTTCGGTCACGGCGCGGCAGAGACCGATGAAGGTTTCCTCGCCGAGCGGCAGGCGGCGTCCGCGCAGGTGCGCGACGCCCCACGTGCGGCGCAGCCGGCGGCGACCGAGCGGGAAATCCACGAGCGCGCCCGATTCGAGTTCCGCGCGCGCGACCCACGGCGCAAGCACGCCGATGCCGACGCCGATTTTCACCAGCTCCTTGATCGCCTCCATCGAGCCCAGCTCGATGAAATGTCCGAGCACGATGCCTTCCTCGCGGAAATATTCGGCGACGAGGCGGAACGTGTAGCTCACTTTGTTATAAAGCACGAACGTCTCGTTCTCGATCGATTCGCGGAGCACGCGGCCCTGGCGAGCCCATGGATGAATCGGCGAGGTGAGGAAGCGGAGTTCGTCCTGGAAGAGCGGCACGAACTCGAATTGTCCGCGCTCGGCCTCCGGCTCGAGCATGATGGAGAGATCGATCTGGTGGCTTTCGAGCAACTCGACCTGACGCGCGTGATCGCCGGGTTCGATGGTGATCACGCTTTTCGGGAAACTCTGCTTAAACTCCCGCAACACCGTGGGGAGAATGTATTGGCACGCCGTGGTGCTCGCGCCGACGCGCAGACGCCCGTGGCCCCAGCGCGTGAGTTGATCGAGTCCGGCGCGCGCGGCTTCCATCTCGCGCACGATGCGCTCGGCGTGCCGGAGGAGCTGTTCGCCGGCTTGCGTGAGCATCACGCGACGTCCCGCGCGATCGACGAGGCGGCTGCCGACTTCGGTTTCCAACGACTTGATGGCGTGACTGACGGCGCTCTGCGTGAGGAACAATTCCTTGGCCGCGCGCGTAAAGCTTTGGCAGCGCGCGAGCGCGACGAAGGCCTGGAGCTGACGGCTGTCGAGGATGCGACTCATCGATGAAAGCGTTTCATGGACCGGATGAAATGTTTGCAAAGCACTTATCGGGCCAGAGACGCCCTTTGGCACATCGGCGGCTGAGTGAAACCTGTCATGAAAACTCCGCCCGTCTTTGGCTCCGCCGCGTTCGCCCGCCGCTCGCTTCGCATCGGTTTCCTCGCCTTGAGCGATGCTGCGCCGCTGATCGTGGCGCAGGAGCACGGGCTCTTTGCTCGTCACGGGCTCAACGTGACGCTGCAGCGCGAAGTCGGCTGGGCCACGATTCGCGAGAAGATCATTTACGGCGAACTCGACGCGGCGCCCGCGCCGGCGCCGATGCTGTGGTCGGCCACGCTGGGGCTCGGCTGCGCACCGAGCGCGGTGCTCACGGGTTTCGTTTTCAATTTGCACGGCAACGCGATCACGCTCTCCAACGCGCTGCGGCAGGAAGGCGTGAAAGACGGCCCGTCGTTGAAGGCGGCGGCGCGCGCGCGGCGCGGCGAGAGCCGGCTGACCTTTGGCGTGGTGTATCCATATTCTTCACACCACCTGCAGCTGCGCCAGTGGTTGAAAGCGGCGGGTGTCGATCCCGATGCGGACGTGCGCATCGCAGTGGTGCCGCCGGCCCAGATGTTTCGCAATCTGGCGGCGGGCACGATCGATGGTTTTTGCGCGGGCGAGCCTTGGAACACGATCGCGGTGCAGGCCGGCACCGGTTGGTGTCCGACGTGGAGCGCGTCGCTCTCGCCTGGGCACGTCGAAAAAGTTTTGATGGTAGGCGAGCGTTTCGTGGTGCAGCGGGCGGAGGAGCACGCGGCGTTGATCTCGGCGCTGACCGAGGCCTGCGAGTGGTGCGACGAACCGCAGCATCGCGAGGAACTGGCCCGGCTGCTGAGCGGCGCGCGTTATCTCAACGTGCGCGCGGCGGCCATTTTGCCGGCGTTGACGGGACGTTTCGATTGCGGCCACGGCCACATCGAGCACGTGCCGGACTTCGTCGTTTTTCATCGTGGCGAAGCCAACGTCCCCACGGCCGACAAGGCCGCGTTGCTGCAAGCCGAACTGCGCGCCGCCGGGTTGCTGCCGGCGGGCGTCGATCCCGCGTTACCCGGAATGCTGTTTCGCGAAGACCTGCATCGCGAGGCGCTCCAAGTCCGCACATGACTCTTTCACATCTCAAAAAATCGGGCCACTGGCCCACGCTCGCGACCGCGTTTCTCTACTTCGACGTCAGCTTCATGGTGTGGACCATGTTGGGCGCGCTCGGGGCGTTGATCGCACCGGCGCTCCACCTGAGTTCGGAGGAAAAATTTCTGATGGTTTCAACGCCGATTCTGGCGGGCGCGTTTCTGCGGATCGCGCTGTCGCTGATCGGCGATCGCATCGGCATCAAGCGCACCGGACTGCTCGCGCAGCTCGTGGTGATGGCTGGACTCGCGATCGCGTGGCAGGCGGGGCTGTCGTCGCTCGGCCAAGCGCTCGCGCTCGGCGTGGTGCTCGGTGTGGCGGGTGCGAGCTTCGCGATCGCGCTGCCTCAGGCGGGCCGCTGGTATCCGCCCAACATGCAAGGCGTGGTGCTCGGGCTCGCGGGCGCCGGCAATGTCGGCGTGGTGATCGACCACCTGCTCGCGCCTCGCATCGCGGCGGTGTGGGGCTGGCAGGCCGTGTTTGGTGCGGCGCTGGTGCCGCTCGCGCTGGCGTTTTTTCTCTACGCGTTTTTCTCGAAAGAGCCTCCGCTGCCGTCGGGGTTTAAGCAGAAAAAACTCTCCGACTACGTGAAGCTGCTGCGCGAGCGCGACGTGCACTGGTTCTGTTTCTTCTACACGATCAGCTTCGGCGGATTCGTGGGGCTCGCGACGGCGTTTGCGCTGTATTTCCGCGACCAGTTCGGGCTGTCGCCGGTGCACGCGGGCGAGATGGCGGCGTTTTGCACGCTCGTCGGCGCGCTCGGGCGTCCGGTGGGCGGCGCGATGGCGGATCGGTGGGGCGGGATTCGCTCGCTCGGTTTCTTTTATAGTGTGGCGGCGGTGGCGCTCGTCGCGGCTGCGCTCATGGACAACCTCTGGGCGTGCGGCGCGGCATTCTTTGTGGCGTCGGGCGCGTTCGGCATGTGCAACGGCTCGGTGTTTCAACTCCTGCCGCAGCGCTTCGCGCGCGACATCAGCGTGATGACCGGACTCGTCGGCTGCGGCGGAGGCATCGGCGGCTTCGTGCTGGGAATGTTGTTCGGCACTTCGAAAGGCCAGACCGGCAGCTACGTGACGGGCATTTTGCTCTTTGCCGGATTGTGCGTGCTCGCGCTCGCCGGACTCGGCGCCGTGAAACGCCGCTGGCGCACGACTTGGGGTGCGACGGCGATGGCGCGCATCTGACACGCACGCGTGCGCTCGCGTCGGCCGCCTCCCGGGATCAGCCTCCTCATTCATGAAACTGCTCTGCACGGCGCACGGAGTTCCGCGCGAAGAGGCGGGGATATCGGACGATGCGTTTCGCGTGGTGGAACTCGACGGCGGTGCGCTCGCCGTGCTCGCGGATGGAGTCGGCTCGGCTCGCGAGGGCGGGGCAGCGGCGCGACGCGCGGTGGAGATGTTTCACGATTACTATCGTTCGCGTCCGCAGGCGTGGACACCGCGCCGCGCGCTGTTGGAATTCGCGGGACAGATCAATCGCGTGTTTCACCAAGAGTCGCTGATGCGGCACGAATCGCCGGAGCTGCTGTGCACGCTCAGCGTCGTCGCGACGGAGGGGAATCGGCTCTACGGACTCAACGTCGGCGACTCGCCGGTGTTTCTCGCGCGCGCCGGAAAGCTCTCGCAGCTCTCCGAGTCGCACGCGCGCAGTGAGGAAGGATTGCGTCACGTGCTGACCCGCGCGATCGGCCTCGAGGCGTCGGTCGAGCCGCATTGTTTCGAGTGCGAAATCGAGTCGGGCGACGTCGTGCTCCTGTGCTCCGACGGTGTGAGCACGGCGCTGCCGCCGGAAGAACTTGCAGGTCTGCTCGACCGGCGCGCGAGCGCGCGGACTTTGGTGAACGCCACGCTGGCGATCACGCGGGAAAATGAGGAGTTGCGCGACGACGCGAGCGCGATCGTGCTCGATGTCGTGGAGTCTGGCTGGCGAAGCGAACACGCGCGACGTCCGCTCGTCGTTGTCGGCGCGTTGCGCGCGGGCGAGACGATCGACGGCTACGTGCTCGAGCGGCCCTTGCAGGATAACGATCGTGTGTGGCTCGCGCGCGACGCGAGGGGACGAGCGAAAGTGCTGAAGTTTCCGCCGCTCGAGGCCGAGACTGACGAAGTGCGACGCGACGGTTTCGTGCGCGAGGCGTGGAACGCGACGCGCGTGCAATCACCGGATTTCGTGGCCGCGCAACTGCCAGAAACGGAAACGCTGCGCTACTACCTGATGGATTACGTGGAGGCGCCGACGTTGCGCGACGTGATCCGCAGCGCGCCACTTCCGGTCGAGCAGGCGGTGGAGCTCGGTCGCACGCTCGTGCGCGCGGCGCAGTTTCTCCTCTCGCGCGATCTCGCGCACGGCGATCTCAAGCCCGACAACGTGCTCGTGCAGCGCACCGGCAGCGAAACGCGTTTTCTTCTGCTCGATCTCGGCAGTGCGGCGGAGGTGTATTCGGTGAACTCGCGGGCCGGCACGCCGAGTTATCTCGCGCCCGAGCGGTTTCGCGGCGGCGCTCTTTCGGAAAGCACGGAAATCTACGCGATCGGCGTGACGCTCTACGAAGCGCTGACGCGCGCCTATCCCTATGGCGAAGTGGAGCGATTTCAGCAGCCGAGCTTTGAACGCACGCCGCGTCATCCGAGTCAGCTCAATGCCGCCGTGCCGTCATGGCTTGACGCGATTGTGTGTCGCGCGATCGCCGCGGACCCGGCCGATCGCTATCGGTATTTTTCCGAGCTCGCCTACGACTTGGAGCATCCCGCCGAGGTGCCGCCGTTTCAGCGTCGCGGCGCTCCGCTCCTGGAGCGCGACCCGCTTCTGTTTCACAGAGCTCTGAACGCGATCCTACTCCTCGTGATTGCGGGGCTGCTGGTGCTCTTCGCGCGTCATTGACGGGAAGTGCGTGTCATTCGTCGACAGATGACGATCAGTCCAGCCACCGCACCAAGGGAAAGTGTAATGTGCATGGGTTCGGGGATGGCGGTGACGGACAGTCGTGCGGTGTAGTCCAAGGAGGCGCTTTCCCTGCGGTCGTCATCAAAATAATCCGCGTAGAGAACTGTAGTGATGGCCCCCGTATATGTCCCTGCCTCCAGTCTGAGCGGAGTGTTTATTGGGTCGGTGTATTCAATACCCCCGATTTCGATGCCATAGCGTGTCACCGACCAATTTAAGGAGGAGTATTCTGTCAGTCCGATAAAGCTCCATTCCAAGTCGACGAGAGATTCTTCTTCGAGCGTGAAAGAGAAATCGAGTCGGCTTCCTCCTATATGGTAATTGAGCGTTCCTAACATCGGAGCGGAGATACGATGACTACCCGTGACCTCCAGTTCGTTTCCAGATGCGTTCCAAGCGAGATCAACGCCCTTGCCGTCCTGCTGGTTGTCGGAATGGAGCGATCCCGCAAGCGCTATGGGAGCAAAGAGCTCTTGGCCCTCTTCGGTCCCGTAGTAGTAATCGGCGGCGTCCTAGACGTAAACGCCCGCGCTCCCAACCGTCACGTAGTCCACCGAGAACGTCGCATCCTGCGCGTTGGTGCGTATGCTCAAACCGAAAAGGAACAGCAGGGCGGAGAGGAGCGACGTGGCTAGTTTCATGAGCGGGAATCGCCAGTGTAGGTTGCAGATGTTTTGCCTGTCTAGTCCCGATCCGGTCAAAACCAGTAAGGCGATGGGATCGTGTTCGCCCCGACGGCGGAAAGCGTTGGGCGCTCCCTTTCCATTTTTCCTGCTACCGTTTGACGCTGGCTACCTCGTGGTTCGCGCGTAGACTCTTTCCCACCATGAAAACGAAGCGCAGCTTTTTCTCCTGCGTTGGCGCCACGCTGGCGTCGACTTTTCTCGGCGCTGGCCTTTTCGGAGCTGAGTCCGCGACGGCTGCAGCCTCGATCGAGGAGGCATTCACAAAAGGAAAAGTCTCGCTCAACATTCGCGCGCGCTACGAGGGCGTGGAGCAGACCGGGCTTTTGGATGCCGATGCACTCACGATTCGCACGCGACTCGGTTTCACCACCGCTCCGCTCTACGGCTTCAAGGCCATGCTCGAAGCCGAGGACGTGACGGCGATCGATGGTGATCGTTATTCGCAGGCCGGCATCAATCCCGGCGGTGCGCGCCGCGCGGTCGTCGCGGACCCGGACGACACGGAGATCAATCAGGCGTGGCTCGCCTACACGACCGGCAAGACAACGTTCACTGGTGGACGTCAGCGCATCGTTTACGACAACGTGCGTTTCGTGGGCGACGTGGGCTGGCGGCAAAACGCGCAGACGTTCGACGCCGTGAGTCTCACCGACAAAAGCGTCGATAAGCTCACGCTTCACTACGCCTACCTCTATCGTATCAACCGCGTTTTTTCGGACCGCCACCCACAGGGTAACTGGGACAGCGACTCGCATCTCTTCAATGCGAGCTATGCGCTTTCTCCTGCCGCGACGCTCACCGGTTACGCGTATCTACTCGAATTCGGGAACGCGGTCGCAAACAGCTCCGCGACCTATGGTGCGAGCGTCACGGGCACGCCGGCGCTGAACGACAGGCTCAAGTTGTCTTACCGCGGTGAATACGCGCACCAGAGCGACTATCGCTCGAATCCGGTCGGTTACGACACTGACTACCTGGCGCTCGAACTCGGCGTCATCGCGAAACAGGGAAGCCTCTCACTCGGCTACGAGGAACTCGGCACGGACAATGGCGTGGGTTTCAAAACGCCGCTCGCCACGCTGCACGCGTTCAATGGCTGGGCGGACATGTTTCTCACCACGCCGGTCGATGGTCTTCGCGACACTTACGTGAAAGCCGGCGCCAATCTGCCAGGCGCGATCTCGCTCCTCGCTTTCTATCACACGTTTGAAACCGATCGCGGCGCTGATCTCGGTGACGAATGGGATGTCCAACTCAGCCGCAAATTCGGCAAGTATTTCACCGGCCTCGTGAAATACGCGGATTTCCAAAGCGACTCGGCGATGGCCGATGTCCGTAAAGTTTGGATACAGGTCGAGTTCGTCTTCTGAACGCGATCACCGTGTGACTTTCCCAAGGCCGCGCCGGCGTGAGAGTTGTCGGCGCGGCCTTTTCTTTGGTGGAGCATCATGCACGGAATTTATGTGAGGGATTAAAACAATTCAGGCCGTTGATGGCTCCACGAGGCAGGCGTGGCATCGGCAGTGCTCGAATGGCGGCAACCTTTTTACATCGTGACTGCCGCCGTTCAGACCCTGCCGAACTCCGCTCCGTTTTCGCCGGAACAGAAAGAATATCTCCAAGGCTTCATGGCCGGCGCGATGGCGAGCGGCGCATTTCCGTTCGTCGGCCACACGGCGGCGGGGCAGTTGACTGCGTCGCCGATTGCCGCGGCCACGGGTAACCTCGCTGCCGTGCCCACCGAGGACGCGGTCTTCGGCACGCCGATCAGCGATTTGTGCAAAGAGGAACGCTGGAAATACGATGAGGACCCGCTCGACGCGTGGGACCGCCTGTTGCGACACGCCGACGAGGACAAGATTCCCGATCCCGAGCACACGTATCGTTTCAAGACCTTCGGGCTCTTCTACGTCGCGCCGGCGCAGGACAGTTTCATGATCCGGCTGCGCATTCCGGCCTGCGAGCTCACGGCAGTGCAACTGCACGGGCTCGCGGATCTCGCGGGTGAACTCGGTGGTGGCTACGCGCACATCACCACGCGCGGCAATCTGCAGATCCGTGAGTTCAAGCCGCGCGACATCGTCAAAGTTCTCACGCGCGTCCAGGAACTCGGCCTCACCTCGCGTGGCTCCGGTGCGGACAACGTGCGCAACATCACCGCGTCGCCCAACTCCGGTTTCGATCCCGACGAGTTGCTCGACGCGCGGCCGTTCGCGAAGGCGCTGCACCACTACATCCTCAACCACCGCGACCTCTACGGCCTGCCGCGGAAATTCAACGTCGCCTTCGACACTGGCGGCAGCATCTCCGCCGCCGCCGACACCAACGACATCGGTTTCCTCGCCGTGCGGGTCTCGCTGGCATCGCTCTCAACTCTCAGCTCTCAACTCTCAACTCGCCCGCCGGAGGCGGGCGTCTACTTCCGCGTGCTTCTCGGTGGCATCTCCGGTCACGGCGACTTCGCGCGCGACACCGGCCTGCTGATCCGTCCGAGCGCGGCCGTGGCCGTATCCGCGGCGATGATACGCGTGTTCGCGGAGAACGGCGACCGCACCAATCGCAAAAAGGCCCGTCTCAAATACCTGCTCGAGAAGTGGGGTGTGGAGAAGTTTCTCGAGGAAACACAGAAGAAGCTGGCGTTCCCGCTCGTCCGTTTCCCGCTCGAAGGCTGCGAGACGCGACGCCCGGTCGTGAAACACGGCTGGCTCGGCGCCGCGCGTCAGTCGCAGCGGGGACTCAACTCGATCGGCTTCGGCGTGCCGGTTGGCCGCATGAGCGTGAAGCAGATGCACGCGCTCGCGGATCTCGCGACGCACTACGGCAAGGGCGAGCTGCGCCTCACCGTGTGGCAGAGCGTGATCGTGCCGCATGTGCCGGACGCGTTTGTCGAGACGGTGAAGCGCGCCGGCGTGCGCATGGGGTTCTTCCACGACGCGAGTTCAGCGGCGGGCGGGATCATCGCGTGCACGGGCAACCGCGGCTGCAAATACGCCAGCGCCGACACGAAGGCACACGCGGTCGCGCTCATGAAGTTTCTGGGCAACCGCTCGCTCGTGGAGGCGCCGGTGAACATCCACTTCACCGGCTGCCCGCATTCCTGTGCGCAGCACTACTGCGGCGACATCGGTTTCGTTGCGACGAAGCTCGCTGACGGAACGGAGGGTTACCACGTCGTGCTCGGCGGCGGCATGGATCACGAGCAGGGCATCGCGCGGGAGATTTTCCGCGGCGTGCGCGCGACCGAGGTCAACCCGCTCGTGGAACGCTTTCTCCAGACTTACAGCGCAGAAAAGCAAAGCGGCGAGAGCTTCGTCCAGTGGGCGCGCCGCCACTCCGTGAAAGAGCTGCAGGAAAAATTCAGCGAGTGATTCCCACGATGAACACCCTCCCTTTGATTCCCGATTCGGCTCCGTTTTCTCCCGAACAGCGTGCGTGGCTGAACGGATTTTTTGCCGGCCTTTTCTCTCGCGGTCCTGCCACAGGCGCCGCCGTCGCTCCGATCGCCGCGGCTCCCGCGCTGGTGCCGCTCACGATTCTCTTCGGCTCGCAGACCGGCACGGCCGAGTCGCTCGCGAAGCGCGTCGCGAAGGAGGCGGGCAAGCGCAACTTCGCCGCGACGATCCTCGACATGGCGCAGACCGATCTCGCGAAACTCGCGGGCGAGAAAAACGTGCTCGTGATCACGAGCACCTACGGCGACGGCGAACCGCCGGACAACGCCAAGGCGCTCCACACCGTGCTCGGCACCGCTACCGGCGATACGCTCAGGCAGGTGCGCTTCAGTGTTTGTGGTCTCGGCGACACGAACTACACGCACTTCAACCAGTGCGCGAAGGACTTCGATGCACGGCTGGAAAAACTCGGCGCTGTGCGCGTCGCCGAACGCGCCGAGTGCGATCTCGACTACGAAGAAAAATTCTCCGCGTGGCTTTCCGCGGCGCTGGCGGCGTTTGCGACGGAAACCGCCACGAGCCCGAATTCCGCGGCGGTGATCAACGTGACCGAGCCCGTGCGTGAATCTGCGCCGATGGTCGTGTCGGGCTACTCGCGGCAGAATCCCTTTCCCGCGCTCTTGCTGACCTCGCGCAATCTCAACGCGCCCGGCTCGGCCAAGCAGGTGCATCACATCGAATTCGATCTCGCCGATTCGGGGCTGACCTACGAAGCGGGCGATGCGCTCGGCGTCTGCGCTCACAATTGTCCGGAGCTCGTCTCCGACGTGCTCGCGGCGCTCGGATGCGACGGCGAGGAAGCAGTGCCCTCACCGGACGGCAGCAGTCTGCCGCTGCGTCGCGCGCTCACGCAGTTTTACGATCTCGGCAAGCCGACGCCGGAGTTGCTGCAACTCGCGCCGGTTTCTGCGGGCACATTCGCAGGCGTCGCGGCGCCGCTGCACGTGATCGATGTGCTGCTCGCTTCGCCGGGTGTGAAACCTTCGGCGGTCGCGTTCGTGAAGATGCTGAAAAAACTTCAGCCGCGACTCTACTCGATTTCGTCGTCGCCGCTCGCGCACGCGGGTCAGGTGCATCTCACGGTTGGCGCCGTGCGCTACGAGAAAGACGGTCGCGCGCGCAAAGGCGTGTGTTCGACGTTTCTCGCCGAGCGCGCGAAACCCGGCGAAGCGCGCATTGGCGTGTTTGTGCATGCGAACAAGGCGTTTCGTCCGCCTGCCGACGCGTCGCGCCCCATGATCATGGTGGGGCCGGGCACGGGCATCGCGCCGTTTCGCGCTTTTCTCCACCATCGCCTCGCGAGCGGCGCGACGGGGAAGAACTGGTTGTTCTTTGGCGACCAGCGCGCGGCGACGGATTTTCTTTATCAGGACGAACTCGCCACGCTCATGAAAGCCGGCGTGCTCACGCGCCTCGACACGGCGTTCTCGCGCGATCAGGCGGAGAAAATCTACGTCCAGACTCGCATGATGGAAAACGCCACGGAGCTCTTCGCGTGGCTCGAGCAGGGCGCGCATTTCTATGTGTGCGGCGACGCGAGTCGCATGGCGAAGGATGTCGACGCTGCGCTGCACAAAGTCATCGAGCTCGCGGGCAACCGCACGCCCGAGCAGGCCGCCGACTACGTGCAGGCGCTGAAGGCGGAGAAACGTTACGCCCGCGACGTGTATTGAGCCGTGGTTGCCTCTCGCGACACCTTTCCGCTGCTCGCCGAACTGCTCGCTGATCAACAGCGCTTGCAGACGCCGATCGCGCGCTTCTCCGATCTCGCAGCGATCACGCCCGCGCTGGCTCCGGTGTATCGCGATCTGATTCCGCTCACGGCGCCCGCGCCCGGCGAGCAATACGCCTTCGAGGTCGATCTCGATGCGTGCTCCGGTTGCAAGGCCTGCGTTGCGGGCTGCCACTCGCTCAACGGACTCGATGAAAACGAAACGTGGCGCGACGTGGGCGTCGTGCTCGGCACGCAGGCGGGACATCCGTTTCAACAAACGATTACGAGCGCGTGCCATCACTGTGCGGATCCCGCGTGCATGAACGGCTGTCCCGTGCTCGCGTATGAAAAAGATCCGATCACCGGCATCGTGCGGCATCTCGACGATCAGTGCATCGGTTGCAGCTACTGCGTGCTGAAGTGCCCGTATGATGTGCCCAAATACAGCGAGCGACTCGGCATCGTGCGCAAATGCGACATGTGCCACGGCCGGCTCGCGGCGGGCGAAGCGCCGGCGTGCGTGCAGGCGTGTCCGACGCACGCGATTCGCATCGTAAAGGTGCCGGTGGAAAATGGTCCGCACGGTCGCGTGACCGACACCACACACTTTCTCTCCGCCGCACCGAGTCCCAACGACACGCAGCCGACGACACGCTATGTCTCGCGTCGCGGTTTGCCCAAAAAACTGGTCGCTGCCGATACCGCCATGCCGCGCGCGCAACCGGCGCACTGGCCGCTCGTGTTTCTACTCGTGTTCACGCAGATCGGCGCGGGTCTGCTCGCGGCGCAGGTGTTCGGCGGCGCGGAGTCGCCCGCGGTGCTGTGGTCGGGCGCGGTCTTTTTTGCACTCGGTGTTGGCGCGAGCGTCGCGCACCTCGGTCAACCGCTGCGCGCGTGGCGCATTTTTCTGGGGTGGAGAAAATCCTGGCTCAGTCGTGAAGCGCTCGTGCTCGGTGCGGCGGCGGGTGCGATCGCCGGCGGACTCGCGTTGCCGGGCGAGGGCGGCGAACGGTTGCTGCAGGCGGGAATTCTCACGGCGTTCGCGGGCATCTTTTGCTCCGCGATGATTTATGTGGATACGCGCCGCCGGCTTTGGGCGGGTGAGCAAACATGGGTGCGCATGGGCGGCACGGTCGCGATTGCGGCGACGTGGTGGACCCTGCCGGCACTGGCGGTGACGCTTCTCCTTGGAAAACTCATTGTCGAAACGGCCACGCTCGCGCCGGGATCGATCCAGGGGAAACTTCAGCGCGGACCGCTGCGGCGGCTGTGTTTCGGACGGTTCACGTTTGCGGCGATCGCGCTCGCGAGCATGACGACGGCAACCTCCGCGTTTACGTTTGCGATGTTCGTGACGGGTGAGCTGCTGGAGCGGGCGCTGTATTTTCGCGCCGTAGACGCGCCGAAAATGCCGGGCATGGGAGGGCAGCCCAAATGACGACTGTAGTGGAAAACTTGTTACGCGCGCGCTCGGGACCGATGACGTCGGAGCTCGTGTTGCATCCTGCGCAGTTCGGGCTCGGTCGTGTGCCGGCGCGCGTGCGTCCGCTCGGGACCGTGCGCTCGACCTGCGGGTTTTGCGCCACGGGCTGCGGATTGAAAGTGCACCTCGGTGCCGACGGCGCGGCGATCAATGTCAGTCCCGACACGGATTACCCCGTGAATCTCGGCATGGCGTGTCCGAAAGGCTGGGAGGCGCTCACGCCTTTGCGCGCACGGGATCGTGCCACGATGCCGCTCGTCCGTGACCCGAGTGCGGACCGACTCGTGCCAACGTCCTGGCCGACCGCGATCGCGACGTTCGTTTCGCGAATGAAGGCGATCCAAGCGCGACACGGAAACGAGGCGATCGCGTTTCTTTCGACCGGCCAGATTCCCACGGAGGAAATGGCGTTCCTCGGAGCGCTCTTCAAATTCGGCATGGGCGGGCTGCACTGCGATTCGAACACGCGTCAGTGCATGGCGACGGCGCATGTGGCGTATAAACAATCGTTCGGTTTCGACGCGCCACCCTACACGTATCGCGATTTCGAGGAGAGCGACGTGATGTTCTTCGTCGGCGCGAATCCCGCGATTGCGCATCCGATCCTGTGGCAGCGCGTGATGCGCAATCCGCATCGGCCCGAGATTGTCGTGATCGATCCGCGGCGCACGGAAACGGCGATGGCGGCAACGCGGCACGTGCCGATCGCGCCCAAAGGCGATCTTTGGTTGTTCTACGGCATCGCGCACGAACTGATCGCGCACGGAGCCGTCGATGAGCGGTTTATTGCGTCACATACTTCTGGATACGCGGAGCTGGAGACGTTTCTCGCCGACTACTCGCCCGAGGTTTGCGCCGAGCCGAGCGGCGTGCCGGCGAGCACGATTCGCGAGCTGGCGACGCTGATCGAGCGCGGACGGGCGGTGTCGTTCTGGTGGACGATGGGCGTGAATCAGGGACACGAGTCCACGCGCGTCGCGCAGTCGCTGATCAATCTCGCGCTGATGACCGGCAACATCGGGCGGCCAGGCACCGGCGCCAACTCGATCACCGGTCAGTGCAACGCGATGGGATCGCGTTTGTTTGCCAATGTGACCTCGTTGTTTGGCGGACGTGCGTTCGACAAGCAGGCGGATCGAGAGGAGGTCGCATCCATCCTGGGAATTCCGGAGCAGGTCATTCCATCGCGCGCGTCATGGGCCTACGATCAGATTATCGATGGGATCGAATCGGGGGCGATCCGCGGGCTGTGGGTCATCGCAACAAATCCCGCGCACTCGTGGATCAATCACGGACGCTTCCGCGCGCTGCGTGAGAAATTGGAGTTCCTTGTCGTGCAGGACATGTATGCGACGAGCGAGACGGCGCGCACGGCGGATCTCGTTTTGCCGGCGGCGGGGTGGGGCGAGAAGACCGGCACGTTTATCAACTCGGAGCGGCGCATCAGTGTAATCTCGAAAGTCGCGCGTGCGCCTGGCGAAGCGCTGAGCGATTTCGCGATTTTTCGGCTGATCGCCGATGCGTGGGGATGCGGAGAACTATTTCGCCAATGGAGTTCGCCGGAAGCAGTGTTCGGTTTGTTGAAGGAACTCAGCCGCGGACGGCCATGCGATTTTTGCGGCGTGGAAAACTACGAGCACCTCGCGCGACTCGGCGGGATTCAGTGGCCGTGTCGCAACGAAGATGCCGAGGCGATCGATGCGGCGCATCACGAGCGTTTGCGGCGTCCGGAGTCGCCGCTCGAGAGCGCGAGTCGCGAGAATAGCGGTGAGCGGCGGCTCTTCGCGGACGGAAAGTTTTTCACGAATGACGGTCGCGCGCGTTTTCACTTCTCGCCGCCGCAACCGCCGCCAGAACGTCCTGACGAGGCGTTTCCGTTCTGGCTCAACACGGGCCGGGGTTCATCGGCGCAGTGGCATACTGGTTCGCGCACGAACAAAAGCGATGTGCTGCGCAAGCTCGCACCCACGCAGCTCTACGTGGAGATCGCGGTGGAAGACGCGGGGCGACTCGCGATCGAATCGGGCGAGCGCGTGGCGGTGAGTTCGCGGCGCGGCCGCGTGGAGGCGGAGGCTTTGGTGACCTCAACCGTGCGACCGGGGCAGGTTTTTATGCCGATGCATTTCGACGGCGTGAACACGCTGACGTTGCCGGCGTTCGATCCCCATTCGCGCCAGCCGAGCTACAAGGCCGCGGCGGTGCGCGTGCAGAAACTCGAGCGATGAAACTCGAACACATCTATCTCTCGCCCGGGCATAATTTCTTCGGGCATCACGGTCAGCCGGCCGGCACGCATCCGATTGCGGAATGCGACACGGCGGAGTGCGTCGCGGGCCGCGGACTGCGCGGCGATCGCTTCTTCGATTATCGCGAAAACTACAAAGGACAGGTGACGCTCGTCGCGGCGGAGGTGTTCGAGGAGTTGTGCGATGCGCTTGGGCTCGCGGGCGTTTCGCCGGCCGCGATGCGGCGCAACCTCGTCGTGCGTGGTGGAAATCTGGATACACTCATCGGACGGGAATTCGAATTGCAGGGCGTGAAACTGGCAGGCGTCGAGGAGTGCAAGCCCTGCTACTGGATGGACCAGGCGCTCGGGCCGGGCGCGGAGATGTGGTTGCGTGGTCGCGGTGGGTTGCGCTGCCGCGTGCTCACGAATGGGTGGCTGCACCGGGAGGTCTGATGTTCGACGCGCCGAATTCTTTTTCCGGCGCGGTGCTGGCCGGCGGCGAATCGCGCCGCATGGGGTCGGACAAAGCGCTGCTCACGGTAAACGGCGAAGCGCTGTGGCAGCGTCAGAGTCGTGTGCTGCACAGTGCGGGTGCGGATCCGGTGGTGGTGGTGCGACGTCGGACGCAGCCACCGCTCCCCGGGGCGACGGCGGGTGTGTTCGACCGCTTCGAAAACGCCGGACCGCTGGCCGGACTCGAGGCCGCGCTGGAGGCGGCACGCAGTGATCTGGTGGCCGTGCTCGCGGTGGACATGCCGGCGATCGAAGCGGGCTGGTTTTCGTTTTTGTTGCGGCACTGTTCGCGCGGGCAGGGCGCGGTGGCGCGTTCGTTGCACGGAGTGGAACCGCTCGCCGCGATCTATCCACGCGGGGCGTTGTTTTGGGCGCGAGGGCAGATCGAAGCGGAGCGTTTTGCGCTGCAGGAATTCGTGCGCGTGCTCGAGAATCAGACGCTCGTGAGGGTGGTGGACCTGCCGTCTGCATTTCGGAAACAGGCGGAAAACTGGAACGAGCCGGGCCGATCTATTCTTTAGTCAGAATACTTTTCTCCTGCTGGTGCCTCGACCGGGCGGGAGCGTTCTGCGTCACTGAACACTCCTATGCAGAGTCCAGTGAGTAGTTTCCCCGCCGACTTCACTTGGGGTGTTGCCACCGCCGCCCCGCAAATCGAAGGAGCCGCGTTTGCCGATGGCAAAGGCGAGTCCATCTGGGATCGTTTCGCGCGCATCCCGGGAAAAGTTCACGGCGGCGACACGCTCGACGTCGCGTGCGAGCACTACACGCGTTTCCGCGAGGACTTCGCGCTGATGCGCGAACTCGGCATCAAGAATTACCGCCTCTCGCTCGCGTGGCCGCGCATCTTTCCGAACGGGGATGGCGCGCTCAATCAGGCTGGTCTCGATTTTTACCACCGTCTCTTCGATGCGATGGCGGAGAACGGCATCACACCGTGGGTGACGATGTTTCACTGGGATCTGCCGCAGTCGCTCGAGGATCGCGGCGGCTGGGCGAGTCGCGTGACGGTCGATGCGTTCGCGACCTACGCCGACACGATCGTGAAAGCCTTTGCCGGAAAGGTGAAACACTGGATCACGCTCAATGAAATCCGCTGCTTCACGCTGCTCGCTTACGGTTTCGGCGGCAAAGCTCCCGGGCGCAAACTCTCCGCGGCCGAGCTTAACCAGACGTATCATCACGCGTTGCTCTGCCATGGTCACGGTGTGCGCGCCGTGCGGCAGTTCGGCGGAGCGGGTGCGCAGGTCGGCCTCACCGACAACAGTGACATTAGCTTCCCCGTTTCCGAAACCGAGGCCGATATCGCGGCGGCGAAAGCGTGGTATGCGCAGCGCAACGAGCATCTGCTCGGCGCGATCTACGGCGGTGGTTACTCGGACGCTTATCTGAAACGCTGCGGCGCGGACGCACCGAAAGTGCAGGCGGGCGACTTCGATCTGATCAGCGCGCCGACGGATTTTCTCGGTCTCAATCTCTACACCGGCACGTTTGTGCGCGCGGGCGCCAACGGTCAGCCGGAGGAGCTCACGCTGCCGCCCGCCTATCCGAAGGCGGACAGCCCGTGGCTGCACCTCGCGCCGCAGGTGATGTATTGGGGCACGCGCCTCGCGCAGGAGACCTATGGCGTGAAGGCGATCTACATCACCGAAAACGGCTGCGGCTACAACGACGAGCCGGTCGTCAACGGCGAGGTGCTCGACCTGCATCGCCGCGAATATCTCCGCAACCACCTGCGCGAACTCGAACGCGCCATCCGCGACGGCGTGCGCGTGCGCGGCTATTTCGTGTGGTCCTTCATGGACAACTACGAGTGGGAGGACGGCTACGAGCGTCGTTTTGGCATCGTGCACGTGGATTTCACCACGCAGAAGCGCACGCCGAAGCTCTCGGCCCGCTACTATTCCCAAGTGATCCGCGAAAACCGGATCGTCTGATCCCGGCGGACGCACGGAGAGGTCCGACGCCGAAGCGTCGAATCACTGAAGCAAGGCTTTACCAGAGCACGGTAACGAGCCCCTGAAGCGCATCGCTTCAGGGGCTTTTTGTGAGCTGCGTAATGCGCCGAGGCGATTTCCTCCTGTTGATAATTAGTGCTTCAAATTGCTCGTGTCAAAAGAGATATCGATTTTGTGACATAATCCTACTAATTTAGTTTACATTGAACAGGTGAGGTATCACGGTGCGCGGCGATTCGACGCTGCGTGGCGAGAATCAGAGGTCCCGATCCTTCACTGGCCGACAACGGCAGGCGGGAGGGGATGAACAAGCAAACCACTCTCCGCGGACTACCGGATAGCCGGACAATCCCGCGAATCCCTGGCCTCCGCAGCGGCGTCGCTTTGCGCGTTCGCTCGGCGCGGCCGTCTCCCGATTCGGTCCTCCATGAGCGACATTTCACACCTCACACATCCTCCGCGACGGAGTCCCCGTCTGCGTTTCACCATCTTGGCGGCGGCGCCGGCGCTGTTGACGTCCGCCTTTGCCCAACAAGCCAATCCTCCTGCGCGCAACGATGCCGTCGATCTCGGCCAAGTCGAAGTGCAGGGTTTCGCGATCGACGACACGGTCCTTCCGACGCGTCCCAGCAGTTCCTCCAGCGGATACGAGGAAGTCATCAAGGAAACACCGCGTTCCGTTTATCAGGTCAGCCGCACGCAGCTCGACCGCGACAATATCACGACCTTCTCCGATCTCGCACTCTATGCGCCGGCGGTGCAGCGCGGCTCGGCCAATCCGTATTCGACCTTCGCGAACATCCGTGGCGGCAACACCGACACGATGCGCAATGGCATCCTGTTGCTGAACCCCGCGGTCCGTCCGTTCAACAACAACGCCTGGGAAGCGGTCGACGTCGTCGCCGGCGCTCCGAGCGTCGTGTATGGTTCGACGACGCGCACGGCCGGTTTCGTGAATTACATCACGAAGACGCCATCCTTCGACGCGCCGAGCACGACGATCACCACGGCGTTCGGTCGCCTCGGTCTCGATAGCAAAGGGACGTATGGTCAATACACCGCGCAGATCGATACGACCAATCAGATCATCAAGGACAAGCTCGCCTACCGCGTGAGCGTGCAGAAGTCCGAGGCCGACACGTATTGGGGCAACGCCGAGGCCAACTTCGTCGATCTTTACGGCGCCCTCAGCTGGCGTCCGACCGATCGGCTGAGCTTCGACCTCAACCTCACCTACACCAACTCCAGCGGTCCGCTGCCCTACGGCACGAATCGCGTTACGCAGAACCTCGTCGACAACGGCATTTACCTCGCGGGCAAGGCATCGCCGATCGTGCGCCTGCCCAGCAATCCCGGCGCGCAGGGCGGTCTCGTCGGACCGTTCTACCGCCAGAGTGCCGATGGTAGTTTCTGGGATGTCGGCACGGTCGAGGGCGGTCGCTTCGTGGCGAGCGGCGAGACGGTCGCCACGCAGCCCGGCACGCAGCAAGTCCCTGCCGACATCGTGGGCTGGGTTATTCACGAAGAAAACGCGCGTGAGGTGAAGGTCGACGGCAACGACGTCGTGTATGACGACGACTCTTTCGGCAACGCGGACGAATACGTCGCCCAGCTCATCACCAACTTCGCGGTCAACGAGAGCATCAAGCTCCGCAACAACACGCTGTTCCAATACAGCAAGGACTACCGCTACGGCTACGATCTCTACCAGAGCTACATGGTGAACAAGCTGATCGCCAACCGCACGGAGGTGATTCAGGACCGCACCTACACGCTCTTCGGGAAGGATATCCGTCACCTCAGCAACAACGGCATCGATTTTCGCCACCTCTGGAATCTGTGCGACAACCTCGGTCGCAGCTCCGAGTCCGCGATCCAGGCGGCCGACGTGACCGTCCCCGGCGTGCTCAGCACGAGCAAACTCGTGGGCGCCAACGTCCATCCGGATCCTGTGATCGACTCGTCGCTCTTCAACGCGGTGCTCACCGACTTCGGCTGGCTGCGTTTCGCGAAGAGCTACGATCAGGGTCCCCTGCGCCGCAGCGGCGTCTCCGTGCCCACCAACGTTTACGGTTCCGACATCCGCGTGAACCAGCTCACGACCACGAGTCTCTTCAGCGAAAACAAATTCGAACTCGATAAGTGGGCGCTGCACGTCGGTCTGCGTCTCACCTACATTCAGGACTATCTCCGCGCGACCGGCATCACGTATGAAGTTGCGGAGCAGGGCGGTCTGCCCGGTCAGAATCTCTCCGACCAGAAGCACGCCAACAACGGCGAGTATGTTGTCAGCCTCTCGTATCGTCCGACGCCGTGGGCCACGCTCTACGCGACCTACGACTACAATCTCGCTTCGACGGATTGCGGCTGCTGCTTGACGCAGGGCTTCACCGGTCCGGGCAACACGATCACGTATTCCTATTTCCGCACGCTCAGCGAGCTGAAGGAAGTCGGCGCCAAGTTCGAACTGCTCGACGGCAAGCTCTTCGCCTTCTTCTCGGCGTTCCAGCAGACGCGCCACGTCTCCTCGACCATCTCGCCGTCGTCGCCGAACTACTTCCCCGTGAAGCTGAAGTTCGACGGTGGTGAAATCGCCTTCACCTACCACCCGAACAAGCGCCTGCAGCTCGGCCTCAACTACGCCTATCTGCACGCCGTGCTCGACAACCAGGTGCAGTCCGCGCTCTCGAGCCAGTTCCTCGGTTTCGTCGCCGACGGCTCCACGATCCTGCACAACGCCACGGGCAGCAACGATCCCGCCGCCGGCCTGCGCGGCAACTGGCGCGCCAACGGCGCTCCGCTGCACACGGTCAACGGCCACATCAGCTACTACCTCGGTCGCGGCTTTGGTGTGCGTCTCAATGGTTGGGTCACTTCCGAGTGGTCCGTCGTGAAGGACGTGGAGGTCGGCACGCAGTTCCAGTTCGGCGCCGGTGTCTTCTGGGGCGATCCGCACTGGAACGTCTCCCTCGATATCCAAAACCTCACCGACGAGCGCAACTGGAGCCGCGGCTCCGGCATCGGCGGTGACACCAGCAACTACCTCTTGCAGCGCGAGCCCTTCGGCCTCTCGGGCAAGGTCACCTACAAGTTCTAATACATCCACCGTATTAAGAACGAACTACCAAAGTTTGAACCGTAATACGGTTCAAACGTTCCTCCCAGCGCGCCGTCGGTTGCGATCGGCGGCGCGCATCCTCCGCCATCACTCCTCCGATCCTAGCGATGAATACGAAACGTTTCGCTCTCGCCACGCTTCTCGCCGGTCCGCTCCTGTTCGCGGGCGCGGTTTCCCTTCACGCCGCCGGCTGCTGCTCAGGCGACGGAGATTTTGGTTTGGACGGCCAGTGGGAACGTCCCGACTCGAAGGACAAAGGCCCGAAGGTCGTGACCTTCGTTCACGCGTCGTTCGAATCGAGCCGCCCGTTGTTCTCCGAACTCAATCAGGAGTTCGCGAAACGCTGGGCCAAGCTCACCGGCTACAAGCTCACCGTCACGGGTTCGCACGGCGGCACCGAAGCGCAGGCACGCTCCATCCAGCACGGCGCCGAGCCTGACGTGGTCAGCCTCGATAATCCCGGTGCGCTCGACGAACTCGCGCGCAACACGTCGCTCCTCCCCGATTCCTGGCAATCGCGTCTGCCCAACAACAGCGCGCCTTACACGACGACGATCGTCTTCGTGGTGGAGAAGGGGAATCCCAAGAACATCCGCGACTGGAGCGGTCTCGTGGCCGATGACGTGAAGGTCATCACGCCCGATCCGCGCACGAGCGGTCGCGGTCGCTGGAACTATCTCGCCGCCTGGGGCCACGCTCGTCGCACGTTGGGTGGCGATGAAGCCGCCCGCGATTTCGTGAAGAAACTCTTCGATCGCGTGCCGGTTCTCAACTCCAGCGCGCGCGGTTCCGCCGACACGTTCACCCGCCGCGGCGAAGGCGATGTTCTCCTCGTCTGGGAAAGCGAAGCGCACGCGCTCGTGAAGGAGGCCGGCAAGAACCGCCGACTCGAAGTCGTCACGCCGCCGTCGAGCCTCCTCGTCGAGCCGCCGGTCGCCTGGCTCGATGCCAACGTCGGCAAACACCAGAACGCGCGCGTCAGCATCTCGTTCGCCAAGTTCCTCTACACGCCCGCCGCGCAGGAAATCATCGCGCGTCACCACTATCGTCCACGTCTCCCCGAGGTCGCTGCGAAAGCCAAGGTGAAGCTGCCCGCGATCGAACTGTTCACGCTCGATGAGCAGTTCGGCGGCTGGTCCGTCGCCGCTCGCGAGCATTTCGCCGAGGGCAAACTCGCCGACCAAATCCTGAACGTCGCCGACCTCGCTCCGCGCGGGAGCGATCGCGTCGCCGGCCGCTGAGCGGCCTCTCGTCTCGAATCTCTGATGTCTGTCGAAATCGTTTCTCCTCCTTCCACGATCAGCGTGGTCGCGTCCTCCCCGGCGCCGCCGGTCGAAGCCGAATTGCCCCGGGGGTTGTTCCCTGCGCTCGCGGTCACGACCGCGACGCTGCACCTGCTCGCCGTCGGCGTGTTGGGCTTTGGCCTCGGTGAAGATCCCGCCGTGCGCGCGCGTCCGGCCGAAAAGATCGTGCCGCCCACGACGCTCGAAAAGCCCGTGGACCTCACGCCTGCTCCCGTCGAGGAACTGCCGGTCGAGGACACGCCGCTGCTCGAAGAACTTCCGCCGGAACTCTCCGCTCCCGTCGTCGCCGATCTCGCGCTGCCGCCCGTGCCGGAGCTCACGCCGATCGCCGCCGTGCCGCCCACGGTGCCGGTCGCGTTTGCGATTCCGGTCAGCGGTCCGGTGCGTCTGACCGACGACCCCGCTCGCGCCACCGGCGCGGTCGGCGGCGTGGCGGGACCGATCTCGCTCGATGCCGACGGCCAGCTCGCGCGCAACCTGATCCTCCCGCGTCTCGAGTATCCGCTCACCGCGTTGCAGCGCCGCATCACCGGCAGCGTGGACATCGAGTTTCGCGCCGCGGGCAGCCGCATCACCGACGCGCGCGTTCGCCGCAGCTCCGGTTTCACCGAGCTCGATTCCGCTGCGCTCCTGAATCTCCGCCGCGGACGCTGGCTCGGGGCGCCCGGCTACTACGTGAAGACCTTCGTTTTCAAACTGAACTGACCTGAACCAACCCTCCGAACACTCTCATCATGACGACTCCCGTCCTTGCCAACCTCCTCGTGGATACCTTCGTCCGCGGCGGCATCATCATGTGGCCGTTGCTGGCCCTCTCGTTGCTCTCGATCGGCATCGTGATCGAGCGCCTGATCTGGTTCCTTGCCGCGCGCAAGGCCCGCTCGCCGAAAACGCTGTCGCAAGTTTACGCCGCTCTCACACGCGGCGATAAGGAAGAGGCGCTGCGCTACGCCCAGAGCTCGGCCGATCCGCGCGTGCGCGTGATCGGCTACGGCCTCGAACACGCCGAGATCGATCTCGAGATCGCGACCGAAATCCGCGCCGAGGAGGAAGTGAAACTCGGCCGCCGTTTTCTAGGTGCGCTCGACACGATCGTCACGCTCGCACCGCTGCTCGGTTTGCTGGGCACGGTCGTTGGCATCATGCACTCGTTCCAGTTCGTCGGCGGCGACCAGGAACTTGCTGTCACGAAAGTGAGCGGTGGTATCGGCGAGGCGCTCATCGCAACCGCGTTTGGTCTCGGCGTCGCGATCTTCACGCTGATTCCGTTCAACTATCTCAGCCACAGCGTGGAAGAACTCGAGGTGGAGTTGGAAACGGTCGGCAAGAATGTCCGCCTGCTTCTCCAAAAGCTCCAGAATTCGCAGCAGTCCGGCGCTGACGCCTACGCCGAAACCGCTTCGCGCTGATCGCTCCCATGGCCAGACGTCCCAGAAAAAAAGCGCGGATCGAGATCATCCCGCTGATCGACATCATGTTCTTCCTGCTGGCGTGCTTCATGATGGTGAGCCTCACGATGGCCACCACCAAGAGCGTCAAGGTGAACCTGCCCGTCGCTCAGTCGGCCGATCCTGACCGCGTGCCCAACACCGTCGTGATCTCCGTCGACGCGACCGGTGGACTCTATCTCGACAAGCGCCCGCTCGGCCGCAACGAGCTCGCCGCCGAACTCGCCCGTCAGCGCGGTCTCGATCCCTCGCTTCGCGTGGTGATCACCGGCGACACGGATGCGCGTCACGGTGTGATGCTCGGCGTGCTCGATCGCGTGCGCCTCACCGGCATCCAGAACGTCGCGTTCGAAACGCGAGACGCCAACTGACCGCTCCCTCGCCATGCTCGCCAATCTTCATCGTATTAACTTCGCATTGCTGCTCGCTCTGGGTGTCCTCTGCGCCTTCCAGTGGGGCACCGAGAAAACCGCCCGCGGTCGCATCAGCGGCCTGCTCAAGTCGCAGGCTGATCTCACGCGCAGCCTCGCCGAACAGACCGAGTCGTTGAACGCTGCGCGTCAGGATCTCGATGCGTTTCGCGCGCAGATCGTTTCGCTCAAGACCCAGAGCGACGAACAAGCCGCCACCATCCGCTCCCAGAACTCGCAGATCGCGCGCCTCGAAAACGTCGAGGCCTCGCTCACGCGTCAGCTCACGGCGTGGAAGGAAGCGGTCGAGGACTACCGCGTCGCTCTCCAGGCCCGCGACGAACAGATCGCCACGCTCGTCGAGCAGCGCAATCAGTTCTACGAGGCCAACAAAGCCTCCGTCGAACGCGCCAACGCTGCGATCGCTGCGCTCAATGATCTCAACGAAAAATATCACGACGTCGTGACGCGCTACAACGACCTCGTTGCGCAAGTGCAGGCGCAGACGCCGCAGAGCGGCAACGGTAGCTGATTCGCACCGCAATCGTTCCGCTTCGGGTTCGCGGCAGCGACGAGGCTTTCGTCGCTGCCGCACGGGCCCGACATGAGCCGAGCGCACGGCATTTTCCACCATGAGCATCACGCCCTCGTCGCAAACGCCGGAAACCGGCGCGCTCTACCGCGCCGTGTGGCGGTTGCATTTCTACGCCGGCGTGGTGGTGGCGCCGTTTGCGATCTTCCTCGCGATCACGGGCGCGCTTTACCTGTGGAAACCACAGTTCGAGGAGTGGCGCTATCGTGACATTTTCAATGTCCCGATTCCCGCGGACGAACCAGCGTTGAGCGCCGACGAGCAATTCGCCGCCGCGCGTGAAGCGTTTCCGCCGTTTCGTCCGGTCACCTTTACTCCCGCTGTGGTGCCGGGCCGCGCGAGTCAGGTCGAGTTCAACACGCCGCGCGGACGCCTCTCGGCGTTCATCAATCCTTATACCGGCGAACTCACCGGCACGATCGACGAGACGACACGGCCGATGAACGTGCTCCACGATTTGCACGGCGAACTACTCGCCGGTCCCGCGGGCGGCTACACCGTCGAGCTCGCGGCGAGTTGGGCCTTCGTGCTGTTTCTCTCGGGACTTTATCTCTGGTGGCCACGTCCGCGCTTTGCCGTGTGGGGTTTTCTGCTGCCGCGTCTTCGCGCGCAGGGCCGCATCTTCTGGCGCGATCTTCATGCGGTGCCGGCGGTGTGGTTTTCCGTGATGACGCTTTTCCTGCTCACGACCGGACTCCTGTGGTCGCAGGCGAGCGGCAAATGGTATCGCACGATTTCCGCTGCCCTGGGGCAGGGCACTCCGGCCGAAACGAGCGCCGGCGCTCATCGCTCCGAACTCACGGGTTGGTCTCCGCCTTTGCGCGCCGGTCTCGCGGAAGAAATCGATGCGCTCGCGTCCACGCCGCCCGCGGAGCTCGATGCCCACGGTTCGCGCGCGACCAACGCGTCCGGTTCCGGTTACGAAGGCCCGGAAGAGGGCGCGCTCGCGCTCGATCAGGTCATCGCGATCGCGGCGGAGCGCAACGTGCCGCAGCCTTACACGATCGCGCTGCCGGTGGGGCCGACGGGCGTTTACAGCGTAATCTCCGATCGGCACCAGGCGCTCTCACGCACGTATCTCCACCTCGACCAATACTCGGGCAAGGTGCTCGCCGACGTGCGGTTCAAAGACTTCGGCTATCTCGCGCAGTTTTTCCTCTGGGGCATCATCGCGCACGAAGGCCGGCTCTTCGGACTCGCCAACCAAATCCTCGGCTCGATCGCCGCTGCGGGCGTGCTGCTGCTCGCGGTGTCCGGTCTCGTGATGTGGTGGCAGCGCCGCCCGGCTGGTTCGCTCTCTGCGCCTGTATCCAATTCTTCACTACCCAAGCCGGTGGTGTGGGGCACGCTGGCGCTTTCCGCCGCGCTGCCGCTCCTCGCCGCGAGTCTCGCAGCGTTGCTGGTGTTCGACCGCGCACTGTTTCGTTTCCTGCGCAAACCGCAGCCGCACGCGGTCTGATTTCGCCGACACCATGATGCCACCGGCCGACACAATTTTCTTTCCCTCCGATTCGACGCGACGTCGCGAGAGTCACTCCGCTGCGACAGCGGACTCCAGCCGTCCACGGCAGACCTCGGGAAACTCCTCCATCCATGCGCTGGCACCGGACCGCCGGATTCCAGCGCCTTCACGATAACTCAACCTGCTCCTGCGACGCCGTGGTTCTTCGGAACTCTCGCGTCGTGTTTCATCTCCCAGCCTGACGGCCGCGTGCCGTCACGACCCATGAAATCCTCCTCCAAGAAAACTCTCAGCCGCTTCGTCATCGGCTCCCTGACCGCCCTCACGTTGTTGTCACTCCTCGCGCCGCCCGCGCACGCGCAGGCCACGCACACCGCGCAAGACTGGGCGCAGTCTCCGGCCGCGCTGGCCGACAACCAATCCGTTCGCGATTTCCAAGCGCGTTACCGCTCCGCGGCTTTGCTCGCGCAAAAGAGCCCCGAAATCAAAGAGCCGCTCAAACTCTCCGCGCGCGTGGTCTCCGAGAGCCGCACTGGCGTGCGCCGCTTGCTCATTCGCAACTTCCAGATTCTCAGCGACGGTCCCCGCGAGATTGCTGAGTCGAATCTCGGCGCCGGTTCCTGGCCGAGCGTCGTCGGCGCGCTCGGCAGCGCGGTCGCGGGCGATTACCTGACGCAGGCCGCGCTCGCGGGCATTCCGATCGACGAGATCGAAGTTATCTTCACCAGCGAGCCCGGCACGGCGCCGTCGCAGACGACCGGCACGCAGGTCACGTATCCGCGCAATCTCGCCTACAAAGCCTTCATCGTTTCGCCCGCGTCCGACGAGCAACTCGAGGAGCTGCGCAAAACCGTCGAGCGCGTTTCGCCCGTGCTCAACCTCGTGACGAAGTCGCAAGCCATCGATCACGGTAAACTCAACTACACGCGCACGCCGGCCGAGTTCGAGAAGCCGACGCTCGATGGTCTCCGCGAATTTCTCCGCGACAAATACGCCGCGAGCCAGGGCGCCACGCCGCGCGAGCCGTCCACGCGTCCGAAGAAAATCGAAGGCCAGCCGCCGCTGCGCTCGCACGTGAAAGTCGAAGGTGCGACCGGCCTCCGCCACATCCGCACCGACGTGAGCAACTTCCAAGTCATCCATGATTTCCCGCGCTATCTCGGCGGTCACAACCTCGGCCCTGTGCCCGAGGAACACATTCTCGGCACGATGATCACCTGCCTCACGCACATCTATCAGATCGAGGCGTCGAAGCGTCAGGTCGTTTTGGATACGCTCGAACTCGAAGTCGAAGGCACGCTCACCAGCCGTCTCGGCAACACCGAGAATCCGCCGAGCTACCGCGACATCAGCTACCGCGTGCACATCGGCTCGCCGGAGCCGAAGGAAAAGATCGAAGACCTCCAACGCGCCGTGGAGTCGATCTGCCCGATCTACAACATGCTGAAAGACTCGCAGCCGGTGAAGAGCACCATCATCCGCGGTCCTTACTCCGCGGAAAAAGAAGCGCAGGCCAAGTAACCTACTCCCGCGCGGCTTGCGACACGACGCGAGCCGCGCCATCTCTGGTGCGAGCGCGTTTTTCTCATGAGCTGCAAACGAATCCTTTCCGTTCTCCTCGTTTTGTTTCTCGCGGGAAACGCGCTTTGTGCCGCCGATTCCAACTTCGCTCGCGAGATCGAGCGCGCACGCGCGGCGCGCGTCGACGAACTCGTGAAGCCGCCCGGTTGGCTCACGCTCACCGATCGCGTGTTGCTGAAACCCGGCACGCACACGATCGGTCGAGCCGCGGACAACGACATCGTGCTCTCGGTCGGCCCGGCGCATTTCGGCACGCTTACGTTCGAAAACGATCGCGTGACGTTTTCGCCCGCGTCCGGCGCGGGCGTGTGGGTCAACAGTCGGCCCGCTCCCGCCGTGGTCGAACTCCTAGCCGGCGATGCGCAGCGTCGGCCCACGCTCGTGAGTGCTGGCACTGTGGCGTTTCAACTCGTCGAGACCGTCCGCGGAAAAGGAATCCACGTGCGCGATCTCGCACATCCGCAGCTCGTCGATTTTCCCGGGCTCGACTATTACGCCATCGATCCCGCCTGGCGCTTCGAGGCGGCGTGGGAAACGTTTCCCGAACCGCGCACGCTCACGATCACCAATCGCGCGGGCGACAGCTTCCCCGAGCGCGTGACCGGGCAGGCGGTGTTTCGTCGCGGCGACGAAACCATCGCGCTGCTGCCGCTCGAGAATCCCGACGGCTCGCTGCTCTTCGTTTTCTCCGATTCCACGAGCGGCGACGAAACGTATCCGATGCGTTTCTTGGAAACCGGACCGCCGCGTGACGGGCGTCTCGTGCTCGATTTCAATCTCGCGGAAAATCCGCCGTGCGCGTTCACGCCGCTGGCGGTGTGTCCGCTTCCGCCTGCGCAGAATCGGCTGAAGTTCCCCGTGCGCGCAGGCGAAAAACTCTTCCGCAGCGCGACGCACTGAGTCGCGACGCCCTCGCCGCGGCCGAGGGCGTCGCGTCCCCATTGGTCAGCGCACGGCCTCGACTTTGCGCGGACATGGTCCCGACCCGGTCCGCACTTTGTCCCGACTCGGTGCGCGATGAGTCCCGAGTCGGGCTGCATTTTGCTCCGACTCAGAACCCGTCGGTGCGGAAAGGCGCGGCGGGAAGGCCGTCGCTGTTTTCCAGATTCACTTCGAGATAATCGGCCCAGCCGTAGCGCACGCTTTGCGGACGCGGGACGGCGGGCGAAGTGACGAGCACCGTCTCGCCGTCGATGCGCGCGTTGGCCGAGTGATATTTGCCGTCGGCACCAGCGAGCGCGAAGCCGAGGACTTCGGGTTTGCCGTTGCGCGTGCGGAGTCCGGCGCCGGAGCGGAAGAACACGCGGACTTCGTGGCCGGAGATCGCGACGCGCGTGAGCGTGGGACCTTCGGCGACGAGATCCTTTTCGCCGTAAACGTCGCGGCGCGCGAGGAGCGCGAGACGGTGGCCGACATCCTGTTTGTTGTTGGGATGAATGTCGGTCGCGTTGCCGATATCGAGCGAGACGGCCATGCCGGTTTGCGGTTCGGCGAGCGTCTGCGTCTGCGCTTCGCGGAGATACGGCCACTGCCAGCTCTGCGTGAAGGCGGAGAGCTGCACGAAGTAGAACGGCAGATTGCCCTGGCCCCAGCGCGTGCGCCAATCGCGGATGAGCGCGGTGAAGCGCGCGTGGTAATCGGCGTAGTTGCCGATGTTGGATTCGCCCTGATACCAGAGGAAACCGCGGATGCCGTAGGGGATGAGCGGCGCGATCATCGCGTTGTAGAGCGCGGCGGGCTGGCCGGAGAGATCGAGCTCGGGCGGATTGCCGGGATGCGTGGCGTAGATGTTGCCCGTCACGCGCGGGATCGTGCGCTCGACGGCCCAACGCCACGCGCCTTCGAGCGGGAAGCGTTCGCCGTTGGATTCAGCGAACATCTTCACCGCGGGTCCCATGAAACCGCCCTCGCCGAAACGATCGAAGACGCGCACGGCGATCACGTTTTTTGCCGCGCGCACGAGATGGCCGGGCACGGTGTAGCGACGCGGCGTCTGATACGATTGGAACGTTTCCTCGCCCATCGCGCCGACTTGTTCGCCGTTGAAATAGGTGATCTCGAAATCGTCGACCGCGCCGAGTTCGAGCACGAGCTCGCGGCCCGCGGCGCTGGCAGGAAGCTCGAGCACGCGACGCGCCCAGAAGGCGCCATTGTCGGCGAAGCCAGTGCTCTGAAAGGTATTCGGCAACGTGATCGTCTGCCACGCGCCGTCGTCGAAATCGGGACGCGCCCAGCCTCGGGCGAGACCTTCGTTGCCGGTGTCCTGCGGGAACACGCTGCGCTCCCACTCGAGCAGGCGTTTCTGGTGTTCGGCGCGAATGCGCGGGAGTTCGGGATCGGCCGCGGCGATGCGTGCGAGTTGTTCCTCGACGCCCGGCCAGACGGCGCGGAGTGCTTCGCGCGAGATCCACGGCTCGATGCGTGTGCCGCCCCACGTGGTGTCGATGATGCCGACCGGGACTTTTTGCGTTTGGTGAATTTCGCGGGCGAAGAAATAGCCGACGGCAGTGAAGTTCGCGGCCGTGTCGGGCGAGGCCGGGCGCCACTCGGTCTCGACGTTGGTCTGCGGTGTGCGCGCGGTCTGTAGTGGAATTTTGGTTACGCGGATTGCGGGGTAGTTGGCCGCGGCGACTTCGCGGTCGCCATCGCGCGCACGGGAGAGCGGCCACTCCATGTTGGACTGGCCGGACGCAACCCACACGTCGCCGACAAGGACGTCGTTGATCACTTTTTCCTCGGAGCCCTGAACGCGCAGGCGATACGGGCCGCCGACCGGAAGCTCGGGCACCTCGAGGCGCCACGTGCCGTCGGCGCCGACGGTGACTTGCACGGTTTGCACGGGCGTGGGCGCGCCCTCGACCGTGAGCGTGACGACTTGCTCAGGCGTGTCGGAACCCCAGATGGGATTCTGACGTTCGCGTTGCAGAACCATGTGATCGGAGAACAGGCCTCCGAGCGTAAGGGCAGCGAAGAACATAGGGGACGAGAGTTAGGGAGAAAACAGCGCGCCGAAAACGGCGCGGGACCTACGGGAATCCGTGCGAGTATTCCAACGCGTTTTCGGATTCGGCGATCAGCAATTTCGCTTTGGGCACCGTGGCGAGAAGCTCAGCGCCACTGTAGGGAAGGCGAGTGAAGGGAGACGCGAAGTGGGTGAGGGGACTGTGACGGGAATCGGGTCAAACTGCTGATGGAGAGTCGAATCAGGCGTCGCACGCGATCCGTGACGCCCGGACCGCGGGAAAGAATCGAAGTGACGCGGGCGTGTGGAACCCGTTGGTTGAGCAGCACGTGCGCAAAGGATCTTAAAAACAGCGGAAATTTAAGGCTAAATCGTATTGATCCTCCGCCTGAACTATCCTTGCGTCGCTACCTTCATGAGTGACCCCGCTCTGACCTCACAGCTTCGTCTGGCATCATCGCATCCGGCGAACGGCGGCGGTTTAGGGGCGCGGGTGAAACGCCTCTTGTGGTGTGCGGGTTTGTTTTCTTGCGGCGCGATGAGCTTCGCGGCCGAGAAGGTGAAGGTCGTTTATTGGGACAAGTGGACTGGCCCCGAAGGTCGCTCGCTGCGCGCGGTGGTGGATGCGTTCAACCGCTCGCAGGATCGGATCGAAGTCGAGGTGTTGACCGTGTCGCCGGTGGACCGAAAGACGCTCGTGGCGACCGCGGGCGGCAATCCGCCGGATATCGCGGGCCTGTGGGCTTACAACATCGCGTCGTTTGCCGATGCGGGAGCGCTGACGCCGCTCGAGCCGTTCATGCGCGAGGATGGCCAGACGGCCGACGAGTGGCAGGCGCGCTACTATCCGGTTTACCAGCGGATCACGCGGCACAACGGCGTTGTTTACGCGGCGGTGTGTCAGCCGGCGATGATCACGCTGCACTGGAACAAGCAGCTTTTCCGCGAGGCCGGGCTCGATCCCGAGCGTCCACCGCGGACGGTGCAGGAGCTCGACGAATATGCGCGCAAACTCACCAAGCGCGATCCGCGCACAGGCGAGATCACACAAATGGGTTTTCTCCCGCAGGAGCCAGGATGGTGGCCGTGGGTGTTTTGCCGGTGGTTCGGCGGACAACTTTTCGACGGCGAAAACATCACGCTCGCGACCGATCCGCGGAATCTCGAGGCGATGCGCTGGGTGGCGAGTTACACGAAGGACTACGGCAAGGACGCCGTGACGAAATTCGCCTCCGGGTTCGCCGGACAGTTCGCGTCACCGCAGGCGGGGTTTTTCTCCGGCAAGGTCGCGATGGTTTTTCAGGGCGTGTGGTATAACGCCTACATCCGCGAATATAAACCCGGCCTCGATTACGGTGTGGCGCCCGCGTGGCCTTCGGCCGTGCCGGGGATCGACGACTTCTCGCTCGCGGAAGCCGACGTGCTCGTGATCCCGCGCGGCGCGAAGCATCCGCGCGAGGCGTGGGAGTTCATCAAATATCTCAGCTCGCCCAATCTGCAGGCGCAGTCGCGCGAGGAGCTCACGGGCATCGAACTGCTCAGCTACATTCAGGAAAAAAACTCGCCGCTGCGCGAGTGGAGCCCGTTCTTCGCGAATCATCACCCGCATCCGAAGATCGACGTATTTCGCCGCCTCTCCGCCAGCGAGCACGCGGAGATCACGCCCGACATCGGGATCTGGACCGAGTATCACCGCGAAGTGCTGGCGGCTTTCGCCAACGTGCGCCTGCTCACCGCCACGCCGGAGGAGGCGCTGGCTGACGCGCATCGCCGGCTCGAGAAGAGCTGGGCGCGTCATCGCCGCAGTCTGGAACGTCACGGGCAGTTGCCGGCGAAACAAAACGCGGAGGTGAAACCATGACGCGCGGCGAACGGCGCAGTTTCTTCACCGGTCTGGCGTTCACCAGTCCGTGGATCATCGGCCTTGCGGTCTTCACCGCGTATCCGGTGCTCGCGTCGCTTTTCTATAGTTTCTGCGACTACTCGATCCTGAAGACACCGGTGTGGTGCGGACTCGAGAACTACAAGGAACTCGTGAGCGATGACCTCTTCTGGCTCTCGCTGCGCAACACGCTTTTCTACGCCGGACTCTCGGTGCCACTCGGCACAATCGTGGCACTCTCGCTCGCGCTGCTGCTCAACGCCGACGTGCGCGGGAAGCCGTTTTTCCGCGTGTTGTTTTATCTGCCGTCGATCGTGCCGATCGTCGCGGCATCGATGCTCTGGATCTGGATCTTCAACGGCCAGGTCGGCTTGTTGAACTGGATCCTCACGCCGCTGCTCGCGCCGTTTGGCCTGACGCCGCCCGCGTGGCTCGTCGATCCGACGTGGGCGAAACCTGCGCTGATCCTCATGAGCCTGTGGGGCACGGGCAACGCGATGGTGATCTACCTCGCCGGCCTGCAAAACGTGCCGAAGGAACTCTACGAAGCGGCCGAGATCGACGGCGCGACCGGCTGGCGACGTTTCTGGCATGTCACGCTGCCGCAGCTCGCGCCGGTGATCTATTTCAACGTCGTGATGAGCATCATCAGCTCGCTGCAGATTTTCACGCAGGCGATCGTGATGTCGTCGGCCGCGAGCGGCGGCACGGGCACGGAGACCGACGGGTTTCCCGCGCGCTCGACGCTGTTCTACACGATGCACCTGTTCGCCACGGCGTTCTACGACCTGCGCATGGGTTACGCGAGCGCGATGGCCTACGTCCTCTTCATTATCATCGCCACGCTCACGTGGCTCGCGACGCGCATCTCGCGTGACCGGCTGAACTGACGAATGCGCCCTCGCATGAACCTTCACGTCGATCATTCGCCCCAGTGTCATTCTGAGCGCAGCGAAGAATCCATCTGGTGCTGCGTGGGCTCCCGGCGTGTCGCGAGTCGCACCGGATTCTGCACTGCGTTCAGAATGGCAGGCGGGATTTGCGAGATGGGGCTTGGCGGGAGGCTCGGCCCACTTGCCGCGGAGGATGCTCGCCGATGAAGCCGCGCACCGTCTTTTCCCGTTCGGTTCTCTACGCGTTGCTGATTCTCGCGTCGGCGATCTTCGCCGTGCCGTTTGCGTGGCTCGCGCTCTCGTCGTTCAAACCGCTCGACCAGGCGATGGCGATGCCGCCCACGCTGTTCCCGCGCGCGTATTTCGCGCCGATTGGTGGCGAGCGCGTCGAAGTCACGATCGACGGTCCCGTGCGGCAGGGTGGGGTGGTGGCGGACATCGTGGCCGGCTCCGATGCGGGCAAACGCGTCTTCCTTCCCGCCGACCAGGCGCTCGCGCGTGCGAGCGAACTGACAAACGCTCATCGCGTAGGTGAAAACTGGATACGCGTGATCGAGCGCGAGCCCGCCGAGCGCGGAGCGGCGCCACGCTGGGACATCGTGCCGCCCGAGGCGGTTGATTCGCGCATTCGTTTCCGCTGGAAAAACTATCCCGAGGCACTGGCCGCACTCGGCGGCAGCGAGGACGGCGGCGGCGTGAGTTTCTGGCGTTTCCTCGGCAACACGCTGGCCGTGTGCGTGCTCGGCGTGATCGGCACCGTGCTGTCGAATGCGATCGTCGCTTACGGTTTCGCGCGCGTGAAGTGGCGCGGGCGCGACGCGTTTTTCTCGCTCACGCTCGCGACGCTCATGGTGCCGTTTCCCGTGATGATGGTGCCGCTCTACGGTGTGTTTCGCGAACTCGGCTGGATCGGCACGCTGCTGCCGCTTTGGGTGCCGGCGTTTTTTGGCAGCGCATTCAATATTTTCCTCATGCGCCAGTTCTTCCTCGGCATTCCCGAGGAGTTGAGCGAGGCCGCGCGCATCGATGGCAGCAGCGAATGGACGATTTTCTGGCGGATCATTCTGCCGCTCAGCAAACCGGTCCTCGCGGCGTCGGCGGTGTTTCACTTCCTCTATGCGTGGAACGATTTCATGGGGCCGTATCTCTACCTCACGAAGAAGGAAACGTTCACGCTGTCGCTCGCGCTGCAGGCGTATCAGGCGCAGAACGGCGGCGTGCAGTGGCACTACCTGATGGCCGCCAGCACCGTGACGATCCTGCCCGTGATCGTGCTGTTTTTCTTCGCCCAACGGACGTTCATCCAAGGCATCGCCACCACCGGTTCAAAAAGCTGAACGACGCGCGTATGGATTTTCCCGATACAATCCGAACTCTGCCGCGACCCGGTCCGCACGTTGTCCCGACGTGGTGCGCACATGGTCCCGACTCGGTCCGCACCTTGGCGCGACCCGGTGCGGACCTTGTCCCGAGTCGAGCCGCGCACGGGCGCGATCCCTTCCTGTTTCAACCCTCAACCTGATTTCCTATGAAGTTCACTGACGGCCAATGGTTGCTCCGACCCGGAGTCACGGCTCACTACGCGGCGGAAGCCCACACGATCACTGCCGAGGGCAGCAAACTCGTGGTGCACGCTCCCGTGCGTCCGATTCGCCATCGTGGCGACACGCTCCAGGGGCCGTTGCTCACGGTGACGTTGAGCTCGCCGATGGCGGACGTGATCCGCGTGCGCATCGAACATTTTGTCGGCGGCCATTTGAAAGGTCCGCACGTGCCGCTCGAAGTGCCCGCCGAAGGTCCGGCGACGATCGCGGAAGACGAACAGTCGGCCACGTTGACCGCGGGCGGACTCACCGTGCGCGTGAAGAAGCCGGGTTGGGAGCTGAGCTTCGAGAGTGGTGACCGCGTGCTCACGCGCAGCGGCTGGCGCGGCGTCGGCTACGTGCAGACCACGGACGGCAAGGCCTACATGCATGACCAACTCTCGCTCGGTGTGGGCGAGTGCGTTTACGGCCTCGGCGAACGTTTCACGGCCTTCGTGAAAAACGGCCAGACCGTGGACTGCGATAACAAGGACGGCGGCACGGCCTCGGAGCAGGCGTATAAGAACGTGCCTTTTTATCTGACGAATCGCGGCTACGGCGTGCTCGTGAACGAGTGCGCGCCCGTGTCGTTTGAAGTGGCGTCGGAGAAAGTCGCGCGCGTGCAGTTCTCGACCGAGGGCGAGGCACTCGAGTATTTCGTGATCCTCGGGCCGAACCCGAAGGACATTTTGCGCAAGCTCACCGCGCTCACCGGCCGGCCGGCGCTGCCGCCGCCGTGGAGTTTCGGTCTGTGGCTCTCGACCTCGTTCACGACGAATTACGACGAGGCGACCGTCACGAGCTTCATCGACGGCATGAAGCAGCGCGATCTGCCGCTGCATGTTTTCCACTTCGATTGCTTCTGGATGCGCGAGTTCGACTGGACGAACTTCGAGTGGGATCCGCGCGTGTTCCCGGATCCGGAGGGCATGCTGCGACGCCTGCACGCGAAGGGCCTGAAGGTCTGCGTGTGGATCAATTCGTATATCGGGCAACGCTCGCGGCTCTTCGCCGAGGGCGCGCAGAAAGGTTATTTCATCAAGCGCACGGACGGCTCCGTGTGGCAGACCGATCTGTGGCAGCCGGGCATGGCGATCGTGGACTTCACAAATCCCGCGGCGCGCGAGTGGTTCGCGGGTCACATCAAGCGACTCCTCGATATGGGCGTTGACGCGATCAAGACGGACTTCGGCGAGCGCATCCCGAGCGAGGGCGTGGTTTACCACGATGGCTCGGATCCGGCGAAGATGCACAACTTCTACCCGATCATTTATAACGAGACCGTGTTTCGTGCGATCGAGGAGAAGCGCGGAGTGGGCGAGGCGGTGCTCTTCGCGCGCTCGGCGTTTACCGGCGGTCAGAAGTTCCCCGTGCACTGGGGCGGCGACTGCTGGTCGACGATGGAGTCGATGGCCGAGTCGCTGCGCGGCGGTCTCTCGCTGTGCTTGAGCGGCTTCGGTTTTTGGAGCCACGACATCGGCGGCTTCGAAGGCACGGCGCCGGCGTATATCTACAAGCGATGGGCGGCGTTCGGGCTGTTGTCGTCGCACAGTCGTTTGCACGGCAGCAGCAGCTACCGCGTGCCGTGGGCGTATGACGATGAGGCGTGCGACGTGGTGCGTTTCTTCACGAAACTGAAGTGCCGCCTGATGCCGTATCTCTGGGCCAAGGCCATCGAGGCGCACCGCGACGGTGTGCCCATGATGCGCGCGATGATGCTGGAGTTTCCCGACGATCCGGCGTGCGACACGCTCGACCGCCAATACATGCTGGGCGAATCGATCCTGGTGGCGCCGGTCTTCACCGAAGACGGCACGGTGGACTATTATCTGCCGAAGGGGAGATGGACGCACCTGCTCACCGGCGAAGTGGAGGAAGGTGGCGGATGGCGGAAAGCGAAGCACGGCTTTCTGAGTCTCCCTCTCTTCGTGCGACCGAACACGGTCGTGGCGTTGGGTGCACGCGACGATGTGCCCGACTATGATCTGGCGAAGGACGTGGTCTTCCGGGTTTACGGATTGGATGACGGAGTCAGCGTTTCCGCCGAAGTGGAGACCTCAGGCAGAAACGCAGCGGTCACGTGCAAGGTGACCCGCCAAGGCAATACCTACGAAGCGAGCGTCGAGGGCACGTTGTCCGGCTGGACGCTCCAGATCGTAGGCGCCCCCGCGGCGCGCGACGTGGCGGGCGGTTCACAGACACCGGACCCGCTCGGGGTCTGTGTGAAAGTCGCGAAGCAAGGCAGCGTTCGCGCGACCGTGGGCTGAGGGACGTCTCCTTTTTGCTGGAAAGTGCCGGTAGCAGAAATGCGCTGGCACTTTTTTTTAGTCCCAGCCGGACGCTCCAGTGCGCAACCAGGATTTTTTTGCGAAAAAAGAATTGCCTCGGATCGATTTAGCGTGAAATCGTTTAGCGCTAAATCTTAGGAACCACGTTCCCCCTCTACCCCTTGTATCCCTTTGCGCGTGCGGCTTCTCTGCACGCTCAAACTGAAAGTAAAACTACCCTAACATGCACATAAAGATGCACTCCCGTGGCGTGCTGGCCCTGTATTCAGCACTCACACTCGGGTCCGGGCTGGCTTGGGCGCAAAGCGCTCCAAGCAACTCGACCCTCGAGGACGACGAGACGATCGTCCTTTCTCCGTTCGTAGTCGACGCAGCCGAGGACGCCGGCAGCTATCAAGCGACAGCGACTCTCGCTGGAAGCCGTATCAGAACCGAACTGAAGGACGTTGGTTCGGCCATATCGGTTGTGACGGCGCAATTCCTTCAAGATACCGGCGCGGTCAACAATGAATCTCTTCTTCAGTATACCGTCAGCACCGAGATAAGTGGCATCCGTGGCAATTTTGCCGGTCTTGGTGACAACCGCACCTTGGACGACACCAGCCAACGCATGGCGCCGCACACCAATACGCGCGTGCGCGGCCTTGGTCAGGCGGACAACACCCGCGACTTCTTCCTCACGGACATTCCGTGGGACTCGTTTAACGTCAGCCGTGTCGACCTGCAGCGCGGCCCGAATGCCATCCTTTTCGGCATGGGTGCGCCTGCTGGTATCATCAACGCGTCGACCAATAGTGCCTCGTTCAAGAACAGCGGCCAGGCGGAACTTCGCCTCGACAACTACGGCACCGTTCGTCTGTCGGCTGACTACAATTACGTCGCCCTCCCGAACGAACTCGCCTTCCGCGTTTCGGCTTTGGATGACGATACAAAGTATCGTCAAAAACCTGCCTTCAACCATGACAAGCGTCTCTACGCTGCTGTTCGCTACGATCCGAAGTTCCTGAAGTTCCCCGGTGCGGTCACCTCCATCAAGGCGAACTACGAAAAGGGCGAGATCCGGGCCAATCGCCCGCGCATTCTTCCTCCCGGCGACTTGATCACCGCTTGGTGGACCGATCCGGCGCTTGCGGCGATTCGCGAGGCGGGTGGCATGAATCCGCTCACTTTGGGCTTGAGCGACGGACCTACGATCGAAGCGCTCCGGGCCGCCGGCGACCTCGGTGCCGGCGTCCGCGGTGACAATTCCAACTATTACAATAAGGCGATCGGCGCATTCGGGCGGAATTACGGCGGCCTCGTGTCGGTGTTCTCGGATCCGAACAGCGGAAGCTCCTCGCTCATCCTGACCGAGCTGCCCAAGAACGTAACCTCGGTCGTCAAGTCGCTGCCTTGGACCATCATGTCTGGTGTCATCGCGCGCAAGGACTACGAAGGCACCGTCCAGCGGCTGCCGAACTATGACTTCTATCGCGACGAAGTGCTCAAAGATCGCTCGATCTTCGATTACTACAACAACTTGCTGGATGGCCCCAACAAGCGCGAGTGGTCCGATCATGAGGCATTCAATGCTTCGATCTCACAAACGTTCTTCGACAACCGCCTGGGCTTTGAAGGCGTGATCGACAAGCAGAACTATAACCGCGGGCAGGTGAATTTGATGTCCGATTTCGGCCAAGCGATCACCTTGGACATGAATAATCACTTGGTCGATGGTTCGGTCAACCCGAACTACGGCAAAGCGGTTGTCGTGTCTGACCAGTTTGCGAACTCGAGCTTCGATTCCGAACGCGAGTCGTGGCGCATCACCGGTTTCGCCGAACTCCGTGCCAGCGATCTCACGAAGGAAAACAACCTTCTGGCCAAGATCCTCGGCCGCCATGTGGTGAATGGTCTCCTCAGCAACGAGGACTACAAGACCGAGAACCGTAACTGGATCCGCTACGCTGCGGATGCCAGCTATGGTCTCCAGGTCATCGCCGACCCCGTTTTGACGAGTCGCGCTGTCAATACGGTAAACTATCTGACCACCGGCAGCATCGCTGGGCTATCGTCCATTCAAGGTGCCAACATCGGCCGCCTCCAAACGATCCAGATTCCGAATTCCGGGACGGTTAAAACCTTCGGCATGGATTGGACCGCCACCGGCGTGAGCCCGACGGATCCTTGGGTCAACCCTTACGGGGAGACCGTCACGCAGCAGGAAAATCCCTCGAACTACCGCGGCTGGGCCGCTGATCCGCGCTCGATCGCGCTTACCAGCGACGAACAGGGAGCCCGCAACCAGCTCACGACCGCCGCGCAGTTGACCCGCACAGTCACTGACTCTTATGCGGGCAACTGGCAGGCCTATCTGTTTGAGGGGGTATTGGTGCCGAGCTATGGCGTTCGCATCGACCGCCAGAAATCCTACGCGCTCCAGGCTCCTTTGCAGCCTGATGGCAGCAAGACCGTCGACTTCACGTCGCCGGATTATCGGCTTTCGGATACTCCGGACAATATCGAGAAGGGCCGGACGACCAGTTGGAGCGTGGTCCTGCATACGCCGAGCCGCATCCGCGAAAAGATCTGGGGTCGCACGGGTCTCTCGCTGTTCTACAATCGCTCGGAAAACTTTCAGCCGGCGGCTGGCCGCATCGATATCGTGGGCAATTCCCTCCCGTCGCCCAAGGGTGAAACCAAGGACTACGGCTTTATGATCACCACGTGGGATGATCGTCTGTCGCTGCGTATCAATCGCTATGAGACCAAGGTCACGAACTCCCGCCTGGATAGCTTTGGCGGCGCCTATATGACGTGGGGCGCTGAAGGATGGGCCTACAACTTCGGCCGAGCCAACCTCGACCGTGTCGCTGCAGGCGGCTGGGCGGATTTCACGCAAGGATACAATCCGCTCGGTATCGTTGCCGGCGCCACGCCGGCCGGCGGTTGGACGCCTGAACAAATTGCCTACGCCCAAGCGGTGGGCGATGCGATCTCGCAGGCTTACATGGACACACGTCCGTCGAACGATTGGTATAAGCTTTGGAACCTCGATCTCGCCTCCGCAGATGCAGGCAATTTCATCGGCGGCAATGAACCATCTGGCTTCACCATCACCGGTGATACCTTGTCGAAGGGCACCGAAATCGAGCTGACCGCTCAGCCGACCAAGAACTGGAATATCGCCATCAACGCTGCCAAGACCCAGGCGCAGCGGATCAACATGGCGCAGTCCATGATCGACTTCGTCGAAGAGCGGTGGGCGGTGTTCAACACGCCGGTTCAGATGAACGGCCAGAACATCACGCTCCATACACCCTCTGGCGACCGCACGGCTGTGATCGGCGACCTGCGTTTCTGGAACGGCGGCTTCGATGACAATGAGTCCCTCCGGGGCAAGTATCTACGCGAGTTCATGTCGGGCTATTGGCTGTATCGCATTCAGGAAGGTTCCAATGTCCCCGAACTCCGCCCGTGGCGCTTCAACCTCATCACGAACTACTCGTTTGACGAGGGTGCGCTGAAGGGCGTGAACGTCGGCGGCGGTTATCGTTGGCAGGACCAAGTCGTGGTGGGCTATCCGGTGCTTCCCGGGGCCACGATCGACGATCCGCGCGCCTTCGATCTCTCGAAACCCTACATGGGACCGGCCGAAACGGCCGTTGACCTCTGGCTCGGCTACACTCGCAAGCTCTCGAACAAGCTCACTTGGCGTGTGCAACTGAACGTCCGCAACGTTTTTGGGGACAAGGATCTGATTCCCGTCACTGTGCAGCCGGATGGCAGCATGGCCGTGGGACGCATCCCCGAACCGACTGTCTGGACGCTTAGCAACACCATCTTGTTCTAGTCAATTCAGAGGAGTGAGGCGAGGCGCACATCGTGGTGCTTTCGATCACATAGTTCTGAAATCGAGCGGCGCCGGTCTGCACCGGCGCCGCTTTTCGTTCCGAGATATCTTGCTTCACTCGTATCTCACCCGAGCACCGCTCAGTGAGCAGCTTCCTTGACTCACCTGCTGCCTCCGGATCCTTCTGCCGCTGGACTTATGCTCTACCAGTCAACGCGCCGGCGTTTCTCGATTCGCGGGCCTGATGTTGCCCGACTTCTCTTTGGAGTTCTGCTACTTTCCCTTCTTTGTGGCTGCACTCCGGAGCGACCACGCGAACTCCGCGCCAGCGCCAAGCCGGAGCGTGCGCGTTCGGTGGATGCGCGGCACACCTTCGAGTCTCGACCCATCGGAGAGATGCCGTCCGGACCGCCGTGGATTGCGCATTTGATTGCCGTAGACCTTGATCGCGATGGTCTCGTCGATGTCGTCGCCTGCGAAGCGCAGGAAAACAGGATCCTGTGGCTGCGGCAGTTTCCGCGAGGCGTCTTTAGCGAAGTCGCGATTCCCGCGGAGATAAACGCCCCGGTGCATGTCGAGTGCGCCGATCTGGATGGAGACGGCGATCTCGATCTCCTTGTTGCGTGCATGGGTGTCGTCTTCCCAAACAACGACCGAATTGGCGCCGTGATCGCGCTGGAAAATCTGGGCGACGGTCGGTTTGCCCAGCACAATATTCTGGAAAACACCTCGCGGGTCACAGACGTCAAGGCCGCGGACCTCAATGGCGACGGCCGCCTGGACTTGGTCTTGGCCCAGTTCGGCTACGATCAGGGAGAAGTGCGATGGCTGGAATGCGTCGGCCCGTGGGAGTTCCGTCCACATACTCTACTGGAATTGTCCGGAGCCATGAACGTGTGCATCGCAGACTTCGATCTGGACGGACGCCTCGATATCGCCGCGCAGATCTCGCAGCAGTGGGAGGAAATTTACTTGTTTACCAATCGAGGCGGCGGCGTTTTCGACCGGAGCCGGATTTGGAGTTCCGCCAACGAGGATTACGGCTCAAGCGGGATGACGTCCGCGGACTTGAATGGCGATGGGCGGCCCGATTTGGTGTTTACGAATGGCGATGGCTTTGGGCCTGCCGTGATCCCCGGTCCGCGTGCCTATCATGGCGTGCAATGGCTGGAGAATCGTGGCGGAGGCTATTTCCGCTATCACCGGATGGCAGACATGGCCGGAGCCTACAGCCCGGTGGTGGCTGACATCGACGGCGACGGGGCGCTCGATGTAGTCGCGGTCGCCGCTTTTCTGGACCAAGATGCCCAAGGCCGCCCCGCACCTTCGCTCGTGTGGCTTCGAAATGACGGCGCCATGAACTTTGAGAAACGCATCCTCGCTTACCGTCCGCAGCATCAAGTGACGGTGGCCGTCGGCGATCTGGACGGGTCGGGCCAGCCCTGCTTGGTAACCGGGAGCTTCTATGTGTTTCATTCCGCAGAGCCCATGGGGCGAATAACGTTATGGCGTCCCGCAACACGTTGATGGGTGCACCCGGCAGGAAGCGACGCTGGGGTTTGCTCGCTACGCTCGGGTTCGCCGTCCTTGCCTTTGCCATCACTGGATGGCGTCAGGTGCATCGGAACCAGCTCGTTCGATCTGCCTCACCGCACCGGCCCGATCTGTCGCGTTGGCCGCCGGGAATGCAGGACGAGGTGGCCGAGGCCGAGCGGCGAATTGCCGGATTCTTCGGCGGAACGCAGGGGTTGGCGCAACTCTCGGAGCTTTACCACGCCAACGGCTTTCTTGCCGAGGCGCGCGGCTGCTACGCCGCGCTGGCTGAATTGCAGCCGAGGGAGGGCCGGTGGACCTATCGGCATGCGATGATCTCCGCCGGATACGGGGAGCTTGAGCTTGCGAACGAATTACTGAATGCGACTGTGCGCAGAGTCCCCGATTATCGTCCAGGGCACGTCCGGCGCGGAGACATCTTGCTGAAGATGGGAGATCTCGAGGGAGCAGCGGCTGCGTTTGGCTTGGTGCAGGCGCAATCGGCCGGCGAGCCTTATAGTCTATTGGGTCTCGCGCGCTGCGATATCGAAAAGGGAGACTGGACGGCAGCACGTCATAAACTGGAAGCCGTTATGACCGCTACGCACAATGCGCTCGGTTATGATCTGATTGTTCCGGTTTATGAACATCTCGGGTTGAGTGAACGAGCGGAGCATGCGCGCGGGAGATCCAAGGCGTCCGGCGCCTTTCGGGACATGGCGGACCGTTGGATGGATGAACTCAACGACCGATGCTTCGACCCCTTTCATCTTTCGGTCTCGGCCGGCGCCGCCCAGGCACGCGGTGACACCTCCATGGCGCGACGCTGGCTCGAACGCGCCATCTCGCTTGCCCCTCAAAGTGAAGCCTTCCGCTTTCAACTGGCCATGCTGCTTACGCAAATGGGCGAGCTCAAGGAAGCGCGGGTCGAGCTTGAGCGCTGCACACGCTTAGCACCCAAATTCGCGGATGGTTGGGCCCACCTTTACGGAGTTCTGAACAGCTTGGGCGAGGAGCAGGCTGCGCAACGCGCCTTCGCAGAGGGCTTGATCAACTGCCCCGATTCCCCCGGCTTGCATCGGATGCGAGCGAAGCAGCTCGTCGCGGTCGGACGACTGGACGAAGCTGTGCCGCATTTCCGCACGTCGATCCGACTTCGCCCCACCGAGGCAGGTGCCTATATCGAACTTGCGATGACCCTGATGAAGCTCGGACAGATGGATGCCGGAATGGCGGAATTCCATCAGGCGCTGGTCGCCGAACCCGACCATCCATTGGTGCTGACGGCATTGGCATTTCAGGCGATCCGAACCCGCGATGAACACGAGGCGACTCGCTGGCTCCGGCGGGCACGCCAGCAGCCCCGGGTTCCGCGTGACGAATTCGATGCTTTGGTGACGGCGTTTTTACAGACATTTGGACGGGAGCCCGATCTCCACTTGCCAAGCGCTGTGAAGGATTGACCCCATACAGGTAAACACCTTGGTGAACGTCCTCAGCTTTCAATGCTTCCTTCGCAAAACCTTCACAGAGCCGCAACGCTAGCCGACGTGGGCCGCGAAGCCGGGGTTTCCGCCATGGCCGCGTCCGCCGTGCTCAATGGCGCCCGCACGTCTTCCCGCATCGCTCCTGAAACCCGCGAGCGCATCCTCGCCGCCGCCGCCAAGCTGCGCTATCGCCCCAATGCCGCCGCCCGTGCGCTGGCCAACCGCCGCATGGACACCATCGGTGTCGCCGGTGTGTTCGATGACGGTGGTGAGCTGAATCAATACTTCCTCGAAATTCTGAGCGGGATCTTGGCCGCCGCGGGCAGCCGCGAGCAGAACACGACGGTATTCACCCTGCATGATTGGGACCGCGATACGGCGCGCCTGCACAGCTTTTGCGACGGCCGCATCGACGGACTGATCCTTCTCGCTCCGACGCTGTCTCGCGCGCAGGGCAAGCTCCTGCCGGCGCACACGCCCTTCGTGGCGCTGCATGCGAACACGTCGCTGCCCCATGTCGTGAATATAGAATCCGACGAGGAGCATGGCGCCTTTCTGGCGGTGCGTGCCTTGATCGACGGCGGGCATCGCCGCATCCTGCATTTTTTCGGCACGCGGGGCCGCTTGGGCGCCGAGCGACGCATCGTCGGGTTCAAACGGGCGCTCGCGACCGCGCGTGTGCCTTTCGACGATTCGATGCTCGTCCCTGCCGGCTTCTCGACGGAGGAAGGCCGCCGGGCGATGCGCCGCTGGCTGGCCGACCACGCGGGTGAGCCGCTGCCGACGGGGATCTTTTGCGTCAACGACGGCGTGGCTTTCGGCTGTCTCGAGGCACTCGCCGAGCTCGGCATTCGCGTGCCCGAGGATGTGTCGATCGTCGGCTTCGACGACACGCTCGGAGCGCGATCCAGCGTGCCGCAACTGACAACGATTCGCCAGCCGCTGCGGGCGATGGGCAGCCGCGCGGTAGAGGTGCTGCTCGAGCGCGTCAACGGCTCCAACGGCGAGATGATCGCAGAAGATGTAAGCTCGGTGGTGTTCCCGGTGGAGTTGATCGAGCGCGCCTCCACAGCCGCACCTCCATCGACCGACCGCTTGGTGCCGCCACGAAAACAGCGCCGCTAAAATTTGGCGCTCGCAAGCCTGCCTTTGGTGCCCGGGGCGGGGCTCGAACCCGCACGCCTTTGCAGGCAAGGGATTTTAAGTCCCCAGCGTCTACCATTCCGCCACCCGGGCGCGGTGTGCCGATCGGCCGGATGCCAGAGGAAAGGGCGCGTTTCGTCCATCGCAATGTCACGCGCACCGCCCGCCAATCCGTCGGTCCATGGACGGCATGGCTCCGGAAAAAAACACCCCGTCTCCTGCTGCTGCCTCTTTCGCGCGCAAAGTCGCGCTCGTGACCGGCGCCGGTTCCGGCATCGGCCGCGCCAGCGCGCTTCATCTTGCGCGCCGCGGCGCTCGTGTCGCGCTGCTCAGTCGCGATGCCGAAGAACTTCAGGAAGTCTGCGAAGAAATCTCCGCGCTCGGCGCTGAGTGCCTCGTCATCACCGGCGATGTGTCCTCGCCCGAGCACGTCGAAGGCGCGATGCGCCGCATCGAACGCGAGTGGTCGCAGCTCGACTACGTCGTCGCCAACGCGGGCATCAACGGCCTGTGGGCGCCGCTCGAAAAAATCTCGCCCGACGACTGGGATCAGACGCTCAACATCAATCTCCGCGGCACCTTTCTCACCGTGAAATACGCGCTGCCGCTCCTGAAAATCGCCGGTGGCGCAGTCGTCATCGTGTCGTCCGTCAACGGCAACCGCATGTTCAGCAACACCGGCGCGAGCGCCTACGCCACGTCGAAGGCCGGCCAGGTCGCATTCGCGCGCATGATCGCACTCGAACTCGCGCGTTTTCGCATTCGCGTGAACACGGTGTGTCCCGGCGCGATTGAAACGAAGATCGACGACAACACGCAGCGCGAGGATCTCGGGAAAATCCGCACGCCCGTCGAGTTTCCCGAAGGCTCGATCCCGCTTACGCACGGCGCCGCTGGTCGCGCCGAGCAAGTCGCGCGCGTGATTGGTTTCCTGCTCTCCGATGCCGCCGATCACGTCACCGGCACCGAGATCTACGTCGATGGCGGCGAGTCGCTGCTCGAAGGCTGACTCGCTCCGCACCCTGACTCGACGTGGCGCGGACCTTGGCTCGACCCGGTCCGCACCGTGTCCCGACCGTGGACGCACCTTGGCTCGAGTCGGTCCACACTTTGTCCCGACTTGAGCCGCACTCAGTCCCGACTCGGTGCGGACTGTGGCATGAGACAGTTCGACCTTGCTCGTGGCGATGAGCGTCCACACGTTGCGCGCGAGTGAAAATCGGCTTTCTGGGCGGAAGTTTCGATCCTGTGCATTTCGGTCACTTGCTCGCGGCGCAGGATGCGATCGAGCAACAGCATCTCGACCGGCTGATTTTCGTGCCGGCAGCGCAGGCGCCGTTGAAACCGCAGGAGGTGAGGGCGCCGGCCGCGGATCGGCTCGCGATGCTGCGCGCGGCGGTGGACCACGATCCACGTTTTGAGGTGTCGTCGTGGGAGCTCGAGCGCGGTGGCATCAGTTACACGATCGATTCGGCGCAGCATTTCCGCGCGCAGTTTCCGGACGACGAACTCTACTGGATCATCGGCGGCGATCAGTTGCCCAATCTCCATCGGTGGCATCGCATCGCGGAACTCGTGCAACTGGTGGAGTTCATCTTTCTCGAACGCCCGGGTTATCCCGTGAAAGCGCACCCGGTGATTCCCGGTCTGCGGCTGCATCGCTGCGATGGCCATCTCCTGGCAGTGAGTTCGAGCGAGTTGCGCGAGCGGGCGGCGCACGGTCTGTCGCTGGATTATTTCATGCCCCACAAGGCCATTGTCTATTTGCGCGAAAACGGTCTCTATCGCGCCACTTCATGAAAGGGAAATCCTCGTCCTCACTCGAGTTGGTCAAGCTGTGCTGCCGCGCGCTCGATGAAAAGAAAGCCGGCGATCTGCGCGTGCTCGACGTGAGCGAGCAGTCTTCGATCACCGACTACCTCGTCATCGCGACCGGCACGTCGGAGCCGCATTTGCGCGCGCTGCGCATCGAGCTGGAGAAGGCGATCGACGCGAGCCACACGCGCATCGTCGGCATGGAAACCGCCCAAGAGAGCGGCTGGCTGGTCGTCGATGCGTTCGACGTCATGGTGCATCTTTTCCTGCCGGATGTTCGCACGCGCTACGGCTTGGAGAATCTCTGGGCCGATGCCACCGAAGTGTCGGTGCCGAAGCTGCTCGCCGCGCCGAAAAAGAAAGCGAAGTCCACCACGAGCGACAAACCCAAGAAGGCGGCCACGAAGCCTCGCGCGACCAAACGCAAGGCGGCGGCACCCGCGAAAAAATCTGCCAAATCCCGCAAAGTGTAACGCTTTACGGAGGTTATTAACAAGAGTTTGACCTTGCCGGCCTTGACCTAATGAGGCCTACTCCCTCCACTGCTCACGTCTGAGCCCGTTTCGTATATTATTATCATAACCATGAAGAAGTCCTCCTCCAACAAGGGTTTCACCCTCGTCGAAATCATGATTGTCGTCGTCATCATCGGCCTGCTCGCGGCGATGGCGATTCCGGCCTTCCAGAAGGTTCGTCAGTCCTCGCAGGACAAGGCCGTCCTCAACAACGCCCGCCAGCTCGGCGCGGCCGCGGATCAATACTTCCTCGAGAACGGCACGTCCACGGTCAACATCACCGACCTCGTCGGCTCGACCGGCTACATCAAGGCTCTGAACACCGTCGCTGGTGAAACGTATCCGACGACCTTTACCCAAGGTGAGACGATCACGATCACTGGCATCGCTGGCGCCCGCACGCTCACCTACACGCAGTAAAGTTTAGCGTTTTCGCTTTTTCAGCCGCCCGTTATTTCACGGGCGGCTTTTTTTATGTCTTCCCGATTGTTGCTTTTCGCGCTGGTGGGCGCGCTCGCGGTGGTGCTTGGCTTCTGGTCGTTTACGCCGGGGCAGGCGCTCACGATCGTCAAGCACGGTGGCTATTGGATCACATTGGTCACGGTGGTTTGCTTCGTCGTGGCTTTGATCCGCAGCCTGCGCGGGGAATGGGCTCACGTGCGAGCCTGGCGGGGTTGGACCGGACCGGTGCTGATCGCGCTCGCCGCGACAGCTTTTCTGCACGTGCACGAGCGGCACGAGTTCAAAATCGTGGCTGACGAGGTCGTCCTGCAGCTCACGGCCAAGCGGCTGCATGAGGACCGCCAGGTGGGCGTGGTCGTGCGCGGCTACGAGTATGCGGGCAACTTCACCCCGATGATGAGCTACGTGGACAAGCGTCCGTTGTTTTTCCCGTTTCTCGTTGCGACAGTGCACGATCTCACGGGCTTTCGGGTGGGCAACGTGTTCGCGCTCAATGCGGCGCTGTCCGGTGTATTCGTTTTGTTGTTACTGCTGATTGGGCGGAGGCTGGCGGGGTGGGGGGGCGGCATCGCGGCGGTGCTGCTCGCGATCACGCTGCCGCTGCTGGCGCAAAACGCGGCGGGTGCGGGCTTCGAGTTGTTGAATCTCACGATGATCGCGCTGGCGCTCTGGCTCGGCCTGCGGGTGGCGGAGCGGCCGGGGGATGACGATCGGCTCGGTGCGTTCGTGCTCTCCGGAGTGCTGCTCGCGCAGGTGCGCTACGAGTCGGTGATCTTCGCGCTGCCGGTGGCGGCGACCGTGTTGTATGTCTGGTGGCGCCAAAAGCAGATTCGGTTGCCCTGGGCGCTGCTGGTCGCGCCGCTTCTGCTCGTGATCTGCCCGCTGCATTTCAACGTTTTCAAAGTCTATCAGGCGGCGTGGCAGATGCAGGATGTGGCGGGGGCGGATGTGCCGTTTTCGTTGCGATATTTCTACAACAACCTCGGTCACGCGCTGAACTTCAGCCTCTCGTTTTCGGGCGCGCAGCCCAACTCGGCGCTGCTCGCGGTGCTCGGGACGATCTCTCTTGTGTTTCTCGGCCTGGTCCTGGCGCGTCGTGGGCGCGCCTTGGCAAGCGTGGAGCCGGACACGGCGGTCGCAGGGATCTTCGTGCTCGGACTGCTCGTGCACACCGGCTTGATGCTCTGCTATTTCTGGGGCCAGTGGGACGACCCCATCATCCGCCGCCTCAGTTTGCCTGCGCATTTGCTCTGGATCGTCGCGATCGTGCTCGTGTGGCCTCGATTGGTCACGCACTCGCGGGGATGGCCGGTGCTCTACGGATTGAGCATGGCCTACCTGGTGGCGTTTACCTTGCCGGCGAGCGCGCAGCAGCGATTTAACCACGAGAACTTCGCCGCGCGCACCACGAACTGGCTGGGTCGCCACATCGTGGCGTTGGGCGATCGCAGCGTGCTCGCGATCGATACGAACGCGGGCCTCAACTGGTTCCTGCACGGCAAATCCAGCGTGAATCCGGAGAACATCGCGAAGCGACCAGAGGCGCTCGCGTTTCATTTCCGTAATCGAAGCTTTCAGGAATATCTGCTCGTCCAGCGCGCCACGCCTGACGTGAAGACGGGACTCCGCATCATCAGCGAAAACGACAACTTCGGTGACGCGCTCACGCTCGAGCTGATCGAGGAGAAAACCTTCGCGCCGATGTATCTGGTTCGCCTCAGCCGGATCGTCTCGCTCGACGAGGACAAACTCAACGCCTGGGCGGAGCGCCGCGTGAAGCACCCGCCGCCCCCGATCGCGAACAAGCCCGAGCTCTCCTCGGAAGATAGCGACCAGCTTTTGACCTGGCTGCGTCAGTTGCCCTGAGCGCGCGCTGCTTCGCGCTCGGCAATCAACGTCGCCAGCTCGACGAAAGATCCGTCCACGACCGTGCGGACTTCCGTCGGATTCAGACGGAAGACATGGATTGAGCCACCCACCACCGCGTCTGGCGTGCGGTGCCGCAGATAGAGCGCGAGTCGCGCGAACCGCGCGCGATCGGCATTCCACAGCGGCTTCTCCGGACCCTCGCCAAATTCCCCGAGCGCGGGGCTGCGCCGACCGCTCGCGAGCTCGGCGCGCATGAGCGTGAGAAGTTTTCGGTAGTTGGCCTCGCGTTCGGGCGTCCACGCACCGGCGTAGGGACTATAAACATCCTGCAGCATCGTCGCGCTCACGCAGTAAAGGCCCGGCTGCAACTCGAGCCACTGCCGCGGACGTCCGTAGCTCACATACGGCGCAAGCTCATGTGCCTCGATCCCGTGATAGGTCGGATCATCCAGTCCGAACTGAGTCAGGTAAACCTCCTCGCCGGGCTTCCGGTTCCGCGCGAGCCACGTAGCGAGCTTCGGCAGGTTCTGACCCCAATCCAGCGAGCTGTCCACGAGGTGCCGCCAGCCATTTTGCGGGCCGCCGGCGACCGCGTTGAAAAACGTCAGGTAGTCGGGTCGCACGGCGAAGCTCTCGATCGCGGTCAAGCCGGCGAGCAGAACGGCGACGATGCGGCCACGCTGACCTAACGTGGACTGCGCGAGACTTCCCGCGGCGATGAAGAGAACCAAATAGAGCGGCAGAATGTGACGCTGCCCGATGTTGAGCGAACTGGTCAGCGCCGCTCCGCCGATGACCAACCCGAAGATCAACAACGGTGCCACCGACGTCAGTCGCACCCGCGCGTCGCGGCCGGCACGCACCATCACGCGACCGATCAGACCGACGACGCCCGCGGCTGCGATCAGTTCTGCAAGGGAGCTTTTCACCGCAAACGCGTAAGGAAAGAACCACCACCACCCCGTCGTGCTGAACTGCCCCGCGGCAAACGCTCCGCGCTCCTGCGCTGCCCGCAGCACATACGCGAAGCCCTGCAAATATGCTTCCGGCAACAGGTGGTGCTCGCGAGTCACGTCGAAGAATACGCGCCAGACTCCGCCGTCCGGCAGCACCTGCGGCCACGCGACAAAAAACTTTTGTGCCGCCGGCAGGTCGGGTGCGAAGGCGGAATAGCGAAAGCCGAAGCACGCCCAGATCACCGCCCACGCGACCACGGCATGTGCGATGCCCAGGCCGGCGAAGAAGGTGAATCTCCCCCACGGCGTTTCGATCGGGCGACGGCCGGGCGCGGTGAGCGGCTCTTGCGACCAGGCCCGCCACGCGGCGGTGAGCACTAGTATTGGGATTATCAATACAAACGAGAACTTGGCCACGGCGGCCGCAGCGAACGCGAGGAAGCTCAGCAGCAGCCGACCTGTCGTCGGACGCTCGAGTGCACGCCACCACGCGCCCGTGGCAGCGAGCAGGCAGAACGCGGCGCACATGTCCGACGTGACCAGCGGGCCATGCGCGAGCGTGGTGGGTGAGAGGGCAAACAGTGCGAGTGAAAAGAGTCCGCCGACATCGCCCCAGAGCCGCCGCGACCAACTGAAGACGAGCAATCCGGCGGCGACGCTCCACGCCGTCGCCATCGCGCGGGCACAGAAGAGCAGGAACTCCGTGTTGTTGCCGGAGTGATAAAGGAAGTGCTGCGAGATCAGCCAGACGTGCGAACGCGCCCAGGCGTCGGGCGCATCCGACGGGTCGAGCCGCGGTTCGGGAGAAGTCGCGACCAGGAGAAGCGCGGCCCAGCGTTGCGGCAGATTTCCGTTTTCCGGCTGCAGGCGATAGTCGTTGTTTCGCCAGTAGCTGTAGCCTGCGGTGAGGTGCGCCGTCTCGTCGGCGGTGATGCCGGCTCCGATCGTCGCGCTCAGCCCGAGCCACGCGTGGACCGCGAGCAAAAGCGCGGCCACGGCGGTAACGACCGGGCGGGAATCGCGGGGACGAGGAAGGGCCATGCGGGACCGTGATTAGCGTGGACACCTTTTGAGGCGAAACAACGATTCTCTCGCTCTCGCGATGGATCCCGCCGAATACGCCAACCTCGACCGCGTGGAACGTCACCACTGGTATTACGCAGGCAAACGCGAACTCGTTCGCTGGTGGTTGGCGCGATTGGGTGCGCTGGGTGCCGAGCGCGTGTTGCTCGATTGCGGCGCCGGAACCGGACGATTCGCGTTGGAGATGCAGTCGCATTGTCGCGTGCTCGTGCTCGACGATCACGAAGAAGCGCTGACTTTGCTTCGCGCGCGCTTTTCCGATGAGCAGGTGCTCACGTTGCGTGACGGGCAGATTCCACTCGCGGAGCAAACGCTCGATGTCGTGACGGCGCTCGATGTGCTCGAGCACGTCGGTCCGCATGAAGCCGCGGTCGAGGGATTTCACCGCGTGTTGAAGCCGGGTGGACTCGCACTTGTGACGGTTCCGGCGAGCATGGCCTTATGGAGCGATTGGGACGTCGCGCTGCACCACCATCGGCGCTACGATCGACGGCAGTTGTGCGGACTGTTTCGTGCCGAGCAGTGGGAGATTCTGCACGTGAACTATACCAATGTGGTGGTGTTTCCCGCGGTTTGGATGATTCGCCGCTGGCGCGCTTGGTTTCCGCGTCGGAAGCTGAACCAGACCGCAGCAACTCGCGCGGAAGATCGCGTGCCGCCTGAGTGGCTCAATCGGCTGCTGAGATTTTTGTTTGTCGCACTGGGGAAATCGCGGGTGCCGTTTCCATTCGGTGTGAGCCTGTTGCTTGTCGCGCGCAAACGCGCGCCGGGCTGAATCTAGCGTCGCGGCACGAGACGCACCTCGGCGCAGATCGCGCCGTCGGCATCGCGCAGGACCAGGAGTGTCCGGCGGCTGAGCGCGACTGGAAGCTCTACGGGGAGTTTTATCCTGACTTGCGACGGTCCCGAGATCACCAGCGGAAACGTGGCGGGCGCAGCGGCCGCAGTCGGCACGGCGTCAAGTGTGGTCGTTGTGACTTCGGCGGTGCAGTTGTGTGCGTCGAGGGTGAAAAGCGCGCGCTGCGGATTCAGCACGTCACAGATTTCGATCGTGCTGACCGGCGAACGAAGGGCCGCGAGGTTCAGCAATACGGCGCGTTCTCCCGGCGGGCCTGCCTCCAGGAAACCTGTCGAAAGCGGCAGGACTTTCCGTCCGCGATGGAGCCAGATTTCGTAATCGTCCACGACGATTGCCGGCTCCATGTGCTCGCCGATCCAGCGACTGAGCGAACTTTCTGTATTGAAATTATAACTACGCAGGTAGGTGAGCAGTTGGCGTTGCACGAGCACGGCCGCCCGCGGATCGGCGGCAAGCCGGGTGGCGATCTCGTGTTGTTGGGCGTCGGACAGCAGCGAAAACCAATGGGTCACGTTGGCGCTGGTCGGCGTTGGCAGGCCGGTCCAAAGATTGGCGCTGAAGATGCCGGGATAACTGAACAGCAGCTCGGCGTGGGCCCGGAGATTTTCTTCGGAAATCCGGAGCGCATACGTGATGTCATTCGGCAATCGCAGGCGTTCGGCGCCGGGTAGTCCCAGCGGTTGGCTGGAGAAATAGCGCTCGTGACCGATCTTCGCCAATCGCGTCGTCATGGCGACAGCGCAGGCGGTTGCCAGCAGCCCGAAACTATATGCGATCACAGTCCGGCAGGTGGGGATATTTCTTCCGAGACGAGGGAATGCGTCGGCCACTCCCAGCGCGAGGAGCGGCACCCAGAGGAATGTGCCCCAGTTGATCTGGCTGCCTGCGACCGGATACCCGTGGAGAAATTGAAACACCAGGAGCAGCGCGATCCATGCTCGCGTGCGCGCTGCCGGTATTCCGTCCGACAGCGGGATCACGAACCACCATGCGAGCGAAGAACCGTAGCACATTCCCCATGCAGCGATGCTGGTGGGAATCAGGCCGAGTGCCGCCGCGAGGAAGACGAGCAAGGTGATCACGCGCGCGTAGGCGACGAAGTCCCTCCAGCGCTCGGACTTTAACCACTGAAAGCGCGTCGATGTTGCGGCGATCGCGAGCGACACGAGCGCGAGCAACGCCGTGCCCGTTCGCCAGTTCATCGCGAAGAAATAGACGCCCGGATGTTTCAGCGGATCGAGCAGCACGCCTTGGATCAAATCCGAGAGGCTGATCCCGCGCAGCAGAGTCAGGGCGATAACGCCCGCGAGGGAGACGACGAATGATCCGAGGAACCACAGCCACGTCTGCCAACGGACGACTGGCACCGCCACTGCGCGAAGTGCGAGCAGCACACCGAGCGAAGCGGAAGCGAAGACGAACGCATAGAGCCGCGTCCACGACGCGTCGAACAGCGAACGCATGAGCACCACCGGCAGGGCAGCGCACGCGAGCGCGGCCAGCCAGCTCAGCGTTCGCGTCGCTCGCGGCATCGCCGAATTCACCGCCAGCCACACGCAGACGGCGGCGAAAAGGAACGCACCGACGTTGATCTTGATCAGCATCAGCAAGGCCGCACTCACACCGGCGAGTGCAGCGAAAAGCGTGACACGGCCCGCCTGCCACAGGGTCGCTCCACCCCAAGCGGCCATCGCGACGCCGAGCGCCACCATTCCGCCAGGGTGCATCGGTTCGTTGATCATCACCCAAAGGTAGGTGAAGACGCAGGCGAGCGTGAGCGCCGTCCAAGGCGCCGAGCGGGTGGTGCGGGCGACGAGTCCGGCGCAAGCGGCAGCCGTGCCGAACCAATAGATCAACGTCAGCCATCGACCACTTGTATTCGTGAAAGGGATACCGAGGCGGTGCAGCAGATCGTGAAACTGGTAGAAGAAAGGTCCGTATTGGCTGAATACTTTGCCGTAGAGCCCCCCGATCTCGGAGAACGAACGCAACGAGAGCAGCACGTAGCCCTCGTCATCGTAGATCATGAAGGTGGTGAACAGCAGCCAGTAGCCGGCGAGGGCCAGCGTGGCCGCCAGTATCGCCACCAGAATCCAACGCACCCGACTCACCCGCAGGGTCTCACTCACGATGGGGTCGCTTGCGGACGATGTAGTGCGGGCGGCGTTTCACCTCGTCGTAGATCCGTCCCAGATATTCACCGAGCACCCCGATTCCGATCAGTTGCACCCCGCCGAGGAAGAGCACCAGCGTGACGAGGGTGGTGAAACCGGTGGCGGCGACTTCGATGCCCAGCAAGCGGCGAACGACGAAGAACGTGCCAAACGCGAAGCCGAAGAGCGCGACGAACACTCCCACGTAGGTGACCAGTCGGAGCGGCAGATGGGAAAAGCTGAAGACACCGTCCAGCGCGTAGCGAACGAGACGCCGAAAATTTTGCTGCGGTTGTCCGCCGGCGCGCGGCTGACGATCATACGGCACATCCACGCGGTTGAATCCGATCCATGCGCGCAGCCCAGGGAAAAACCGATGACGCTCCGGCAGATCATTGAACGCTGCCACGGCTTCGCGACCGAGCAGTCCAAACGTGCCGGAGTTCGGCTCCACCGGATAGTCCGTGAGGTGGTGATAAACTTTGTGAAACAGCGCGAAACCAACTCGCCGCAGTCCGGTGTCGGCGCGGCTTCGGCGCACGGCCCGCACGACCTCGCCGCCTTGTTTCCATGCTTGGACGAGCGCCGGAATCAGCTCGGGCGGATCCTGGAGATCGGCGTCCATGGTGACCACTGCATCGGCACCGGCGACGCGGTGAAGACCGGCCGAAAGCGCGTTCTGAAATCCAAAATTGCGTGAGAGTTCGAGCAGCTGAAAGCGAGGATCCCTCGCCGCTGCCTGCGCCACGATCTCCCGGGATCGGTCGCGACTGCCATCGTCCACCAGCACCGCCTGCCAAGTGATCTCCGGCTGCAGGTCGAACACGGCTTGCAAGCGGGAAATCAACTCAGGCAGCACGGCCTCTTCGTTGAAGACGGGGGTGACGACCGCGATGGTGCAGGAGTCGGACATCGATGACAAAGAAAGCTGGGACGCGATTTACGGTAAATACTAAAGCCGGCGGCCCTCGTCCGGCGCTGCTGAGTCGCGCGGCCACGACACGATGGTCCAGGAGCCAAACCGGGCGGTTTGATGGTCGGCCGGCGCCAGCCGCCGTGCGATACCCCAGTCGGGTGTCCCGTCAGGAAACGCGATCGCACTGAATTTCGGCGGCAGGTGCGCGAACCGAGCCGGCAGTGGTTCCCCGGCGAAAAAGCGGATGAACAATCCGTCCTCCACTTCGTCGATGCGCTGCTCCGCGTAGTAGGTGATGAGCGGATTCCACGGAAAATAAACCTGGCCGGGGAGCTGGCGCGCGAGCGCATCGCCCTGCCGCAGATGTTCTGTATTCGGTTTCCAAATACCGGGGCCGGTGGTCGCGATCTGCGCAAGCGCAACGATCGTGGCCGCTGCGCTGGTGAGGGAGATCGAGAGCGCCGGCCTTCGATCAAGAACGATCAGTCTCGCGAGAGTGAAAGGACCGGCCAGCAATGCGCCGTGCAGGGAGTTGATCGAGCCGCCAAATTTGAACGTCGCCATCAAGTCGAGCGGCCAGGAGGCGGCGAAGACGAGCATGGGCAACAGCAGCGGCGAGTCGCGCCGCCAAATTTTTTCTCCGCTCAGCCGGAAGAGAATCAGTGGCACCGCCAGATGCGCCGCGAAATACGGCCAAAACTCCACCAGCCGCGCGGGCACCGATTCCACCCAGGGCAAACGTGCGGGCAACACCCACAAATGGTAAATCACCGCGTCGCTGCCCAACAGAGCGAACGCAGCGACCAAGCCCGCCGCGGTCACGGCACCGACTCGCGCCACATACGATCCCGCGGCGCGCCAGTCAGAGTGCAACGTCAGGTAAACAGCCTGCGCCGCCGCGAGCGTGACGAACGTTTGCTTGCTCAGAATCGCCCCCGCGCAGCAGGCCGCCGCCACCCAGCGGCATCGCGCGGACTGTCCTCGGAGCAGCGCCAGCATCGAGAACAGGCCGAGGGACACACCGAGCGTGTCGGGTTGGAAGAAGCGGAAGTTGTGCGAAGGCCACAGCGCGACGGCCAGCAACAACGCCGACCAACGGGCCGCTGTGAGCTTCTGCGCGCCCGCGCGCATCACGCACCAAAGGGGGAGTATGATCGTGAGGAGATTGATCGTCGCGGCGATCAACAGTGCGCCTGCGGCGGAAGATGCGGCGACGACGAGCCACATCGATGCGAGCGGCGCCGGTCCATAAATCCAGGTTGTGGTTTGTCCACCGCCTGGAGCCGCATACGGCGAGGCGCCTTCCCACCACAGCAACAGGGGCGAGAGCCGCACTTCGTTCCACGCGTATCCGGGAAACAAGCACCAGATGCGCCAGCACCACACGAGCACGCATGCGCCTGCCAGCAGCACCAGCGGCAGTTCCCAGCGCGGGCGGAGGTTTGGGCCCGCTGAGTTCACGGGGCGGGAAGAGGTTTAAGATCGTAGACCGACAGCGCCCCGATCTGCAGGGGTGTTTGCCGACGAACCAACTCGCGCCAGAAAGGATGGGCCGCGACGAATTGATGGGTGAAGGGATTTATCGTGCTCAGCGTGATGAATCGGATGCCCTCCGCTTGCAGCTTGGCAATCGTGCCCGCGTAGTCCGCGTCTTCCGCAAACGTCTCCCGCAGCACCGGACTGAACAACGGCACCGCGTGACCACCGCGGCGCGCGAGAAACGCGTGATGCGCCGGGTGGTCCACGACGATCCGTCCGTTCTCCGCGGCGCGGACCAACGAATCCCAAACCGGCGCACGGCTGATCGCCAGCAATCCATCGCGGTTTTCCCGCCATTCGCGCCACGTGTAGGGGAGCACGGGTGCAAACGGCGTCGCCGGAAGAACCCACGATCGGCGCGCGGCATCGATCGTAACCACGCTTAGCGCAACCAAAAGAGCCCAACGAACTCCTTGCGACGCGTGGCCAATCCAACCCGACAACACTCCGCCCAACGCGACCGCGGGCAATAACACGCGCAGCGAATACGCCCAGCCGCCGGCTGTGAGCGGAACGGACCAGATCCAGAGTGCGACGGTCAGCAAGAGCGCCGCTGAAATCGCAACGACGCCGGCGGGTTTGCGCCAAAGGCCGAACAACCCGAGAAGCAGCGGAACTCCCGCGAGCGCGAGAAGAGCTGCAATGAGACCGCCAAGTTCGAAGGTGGGATTCGTCCACCCCAACGCCGCCCTGAAGTGGATCATTGTGTCTTCGTGAACAGGATTGCCGGGCAGCAAGCCGCCGAACGAATGGGGATATACAGGATTTCCGGTGAGGATCGCGTTGCGCAAATACCACGGCGCGCAAAGCGTGAGGGAGACGACGGCGAACCGGAGTGCGGCGCGACGCTGTATCCGAAACAGCAATACCCCAAGGCCGAGGAGGGGAAGCGAGAGGCCGTAGTCGCGTGCGAGCGCACCGCTTGCTGCGGCCACGCCGGCCCACACGGTCCAGCTTTCGTGCGATTCGAGACGGTGCCGTTCGAGGAAATACAGCATCGTTACGAGGGAGAGTGCGAGCAGCGCTGTTTCCTGTCCGTGTGCGATGCCCCACAGGGCGAGCGCACTCGCACTCATCGTCGCGAGCGCCGGCCAGCCGGCGGATTTTCCCCAGAGAATTCGCGCGTAATGAAACACGGCCGTCCCGAGCAAAGCCATCTCGGCGACGATCCGGATTGCAGTCAGACTCGGATTCGAAACGCCCGCACCCACGTAAATCCAGAAGTTCAGGAGCGCGACGAGCGGCGGGATTCCATCGCACCAAGCATAGCTTTCAAAATCCGCTGCCGACACCGCGGGGTAGTGCTCCAGCGAGCCGGTGTGCGCGATGAGTCGCGCGAGATAGTCCCAGCGAAAGACATGGTCGTAGCCGGAGAGTGGCTCGATCCGCGCCCGTGCCGTGACCGACCCGACCGCGATCGCGATCGGCACGAGCCAAAGAAGATCGGACCCACGTAGGAGGGGCAGTTCGCCGTCGCACGCGCGATCCCGCGATGACGCGGCTCTTTTCGTGGCGAGATACAGCGCGCCGGCGCACACGATCAATGCGGACCCCACGGTCTCAACGCGTAGCTGCACGCCCATAGCATCGAGCGCGATCGCGACGTTGACCAGCAGCGCCGCGGAGAGGGGAAACGCGGCGATCCAGCGCACGCCGCCCGTGAGATTGCGCGTCGCGAGAAACCCCGGCGCGATGAACACTGCACTCGCCAGCAAGAGGCGGAGAAACTGCAAAACGGTGTGGGCGAGCGTTTCCATCGCGGAGCCACTCCGCTTAGTTTGTCAGCGAATCCGCACCCGAGGCGGACGCGCGTTGAAACACGAGGAACTCACCGTCGAAATTCATCCAGTCGCGTCCCGGGACGAAGGTTTGTGTGTCCAGTTCATCGCGTGGCTTCCATCGCGCGCGGAGGACATAGCGAGCGAGTGTGCCGCGCGCTTCGAACTGCTGGCGTCCGATTTCGTGCGGACGCAGGACGAGCCACTCGGGGTGCAACGCGTCAACCAGTTCCGCGTAGCTGCGATGTCCGTCACGGATCAGCGCAGAGACCTCCGGCGCACAAAGGCCGGGATAGTCGAGAATCTTCAGTTGGGAAAAGTATCCGACGTAGCCAATCGGTTCGAGAAACACGCGATCACCGGGGCGGGCGTGCTCGCGCAGCCACAACCCGATCTGTTTGCGTCCGTGTTCCTCGATCGTGGTTTGCTGCACGCGCAAGGCGTGCGCTTGCACGCCGGTGAGCAACACGGAACAGATCCCGACCACCGCCAGCGCGATGGAGCCGGAGGAATGCACTCGCGGTGTCACTCGATCACCGAAGCTCGCGGCCGCGCCGACCAGTGCGATTGCGCCGAGCAATGTCCATGGCGGGTAATACCACGGGTAGGGCATGATCTGGTGGAAATACACGGCCCCCACCAGCACCGCGAACGAGGCTGCGCGCGTGGCTCGCGGGAGCGTCGGCAGGAGCCACAGAAAGGCGGACAACCGCGCGAGCAGGCGCGCCACGTTGAGCAAATCCCGGGGCCAGCCGCCGGCGTTCGCATAGACCGGGGCGAACAATCCATCGAGCGCGGTTTCGCTCACCAAACAGCGCAGCGGAGCGGCGAGCATGCGCAGGAGTCCGGCACCTTCCGGCGCGAGCGCCGATTTTGCGACGATCGTTTGTGGCACGGGTGATCCGTAGTAACTCCACGCCCAGATAAACCACGGCAGATAAAGCAATGCGCCAAACAACAGCGCGCGGGCCCAGCCGCCGCGCCAGACCTCCCGTTCGAAGCGTCGGTCACCGAACAACCACCAGCCGCCGAGCATCGCCGCGAGCAAGACGCACGCATCGGGACGAGTCCACATGAGCCCGCCCGCCGCGATCGCGAGTGACACAACGCGCGGACCGCCGAGGCGGGTGATTTCCCGCCACGCCAGCGCCGCGAAGAAAACCAACAACGCCGACTCCATGCCATTCGTGGAAAACGCGACGGTCTTCGCCTCGAGCACGCTCAGGCACAACACGAGCCACCACAGTGCGCGACTCCAGCCTTGCTCGACCGCGTGCCGCGCGAGCAGCGCCGCCGTGCCCGCGAGGGCGCACGCACTCACCACGCGCAGGAACCAGATCGGGCCTTCGTCGCTGGGGAAAATCCTGTAGCCGAGCGCCGGCACCAGCACGCCGAGCGGGGATGTGAACGTATGCACGCGCTCGCCCGCCTGATAGACCAGCCCGAGTCCTTCCACCAGATTCCGACTGCTGCGGAACGTGATGAAATAGTCCTCCCAGATCTGCCCGGCGGACCACGCGAACAGTAGTGAAAAAATGAATACAGCGCCCGCGCCGAGGACGATCGCGCCGACGCCGGATTCGCGCGGGGCCGCGGACGTCATCGCAGGAGGTTGTATTTCACGATCGCCCAAAGAGCGCGGAAGCCGTCGCGCCAGCCGATCTTTTTGCCCTCGGAGTAAGTGCGGCCGTAGTAGCTGATGCCCACTTCGTAGATCACCACGCCGAGCTTCGCGACTTTTGCGGTGATCTCCGGCTCGAAGCCGAAACGATTCTCCTCGATCGTGATCTTCTGCAGCACCTCGCGACGGAAGACTTTGTAGCATGTCTCCATGTCGGTGAGGTTGATGTTCGTGAGCATGTTCGAGAGCAGCGTCAGGAACTTGTTGCCCAGCATGTGCCAGAAATAGACGACGCGATGCGCCTCGCCGCCGGCGAAACGCGAGCCGAACACCACGTCGGCTTTGCCATCGATCATCGGTTTCAATAACCGCGGATACTCCTGCGGATCGTATTCGAGATCGGCGTCCTGCACGACGACCGCGTCGCCTGTCGCGGCGGCGAAACCGGAGCGCAGCGCGGCGCCTTTGCCCTGGTTGACCTCGTGGTAAATGATCTTGTCGACCAGCGGTGCGATCTCCGTGCGCAACAGATCGCGCGTGCCGTCACGCGAGCAGTCGTCGACGACGATGATCTCCTTTTCCGCGACGGGTGCAGCGCGCACGCGATCCACGATCGCGCGAATCGTGCGAGCTTCGTTGTAGCAGGGGATGACGACGGAAAGCTTCATACGCTGGAGTGGCCGAAGCCACGGAGACTGTCGTGGCATACTGGTTCGCGCGCGGAAAGCGATGCCCGAACGCAGCATGCGACTCAAGACGCCGTGCCGATGCGGGCTTTTACATGTCGTTTACCCGTGAGAACTTTGCTCTGCCCTGACGCAAACAAAGCTCCGACGCGATCCACACTTCGTCGCGACAAGAGCCTGACCCTGGCTCGACCATATCCGCACCGTGGCTCGACATGGGACGGACCTTGTCCCGACCCGGTGCGGACTTTGGCTCGACCCGGTGCGCACACAGTCCCGACTCGGTGCGCAAACTGTCCCGACTCGAACCGCACTCTGGCACGCCCCCATCCGCATTTTGGCATGAATGACTCGGGGCGAAACTTGACCCAACTCGGGCGCAAAGAGTGCTCCACACAATGTCAACTATTGGTTGACATTGTGTGGAGTGGGGCGGCGCAGAGGGGTTTTCCTGTTGCGTCGGGGGAGGTTTGAGGGTGGCGTGCGCGGTTTCGCATGAAGCTCGATATTCCCGCAGGTGAGTTCGCTGGTTACATTTTCGATCTCGACGGCACGTTGATCGACACGATGCCGCTGCATTATCGCGCGTGGGACGGCGCGATGCGAAAGGCCGGTTTGAAGGCCCCGCTCGATGAGGATCTTTTTTATTCTCTCGGCGGCGTGCCGACGCGACGCGTGGCGCAACTGATCGCGGAACACTACGGGCTCACGATCGATGTGGAGCAGGTGTTTCACGACAAGGAGACACTGTTCATGGAGATCCAGCAGGACGCGCAGGTGATCGCGCCAACGGTGGAGTTTGCGCGTGCGGCAGCGAAGACACATCCGCTGGCGATCGCGTCGGGCGGACCGCGTCCGGTGGTGTTGCGCTCGATCGAGTTGGCGGGACTCGCGCCGCTGTTCCGCGTGGTCGTGAGCGCGGACGATGTGGTGCATGGCAAACCCGCGCCGGACATGTTTTTGCTGGCGGCGAAGTTGCTCGGTGTGGAGCCGACACGGTGTCTCGTTTTCGAGGATGCAGAGCCGGGAATCCAGGCGGCGCTCGCGGCGGGAATGCAGGTGGTGCGCGTGCCGAGTCGACGCTGAGTGGAGTCGCGATTTGCGACGCTGTTGCGCGAAATGCCGCGCAATTCTCACGAGGCACCAAGGGGAGGTTGGACGGACAATTAAGGTGCTATGAAAACCACTAAATCCCCCCTCATCCGCGGTGCGCTCATGGGCGCGCTGCTTGGCTCGAATGTGTTCGTAGCGTCTGTCTTTGCCCAAGCTTCCACGACCGGTGACAGCCGCGCTACGACGTCGGGCACGCAGGTGCGCGACGATCGCGCGACGAACAACGATTTGAAGAACGACAAAGCCTCTCGCCTGAGCTGGGGCGACAAGCGCTTCCTCAACAAGGCCGCGAAATCCGGCGCGGAGGAAGTCGCCGTGTCGCGCATCGCGCAGGAGCGCGCGACGAATCCGCAAGTGAAGGCGATGGCGCGCAAAATCGTTTCCGATCACGAGCGGTTGAACTCCGACCTGATGTCGCTGGCCGTCGCTCAGCAGATGACGTTGCCCGACAATCTCGCGCAGAAGGATGATAAGCTGATGTCGAAGTGGCAGAAGAAGGAAGCCGGCGCGGATTTCGATAAAGAATACGTGAAGCAGATGGTCCGCGACCACGAGGATGCCATCGAGCTCTTCGGCGGCGCGGCAAAGTCCGAGGATCCGCAGGTCGCGGCGCTCGCGGCCAAGGCGCTCCCGAAGCTGCAGGAGCACTTCACGCACGCGAAGGAACTTGAGAAGACGCTGCGGTAAACGAATCCCGCACGTTTGTTTCTCTCCCCGAGCGGAGCCCACGGGCTCCGCTTTTTTCGTGCGCGTCATCCGCACAGCGGCGGCGGAGTTTTGTGCGGCGCTGGGTCGAGCCCCGTGTCGGTCGCGGAACGAAACGGACTTTAACTCCGTGCGGTTCGGCGTCATGTCACGGGGTGATGAAATTCGAAGCCTTGGTGAACCCCTCTGTGTTGACGCAACCGGTGTATGAGCCGGGCAAGCCGATCGAGGACGTGGCGCGCGACCTCGGACTCAATCCGGCGGAGATCATCAAGCTGGCGTCGAACGAAAACCCTTTCGGCCCCTCTCCGCGCGCGAAGGCGGCGGCCGTGGCGGCGCTCGAGCATGGCGAGTTGTATCCAGATGGTGGATGCTTCCGGGTGCGGCAGGCGCTCGCGCGCGCCTACGGCCTCGTGCCGGAGCAATGCGCCATCGGGAATGGTTCGAATGAACTGATCGAGCTGCTCGGGCACGCGCTCCTGCGTCCGGGCGACGAAGTGGTGATGGCGACGCCGTCGTTCATCGTCTACAAGCTCGTCGCGCTGCTCTTTGGTGCGAAGCCGGTCGAGGTGCCGCTGGTCAATCACACGCACGATTTGCAGGCGCTGCGGGCGGCGATCACGGAGCGCACGAAGCTCGTGTTCGTGTGCAGTCCGAACAATCCGACGGGCACGGCGAACAGCGAAGCGGAGTTGCTCGAATTCGCGCGCGCGCTGCCGCCGCACGTCGTGTGCGTGTTCGACGAGGCGTATGCGGAGTATCTCGAGACGCCGCCGGATCTGCGTCCGCTGATCGCGGAGGGCCGAAACGTCGTATGCCTGCGGACGTTTTCGAAAATCTACGGGCTGGCGTCCTTGAGAATTGGATACGGCTACGCGTCGACGGAAGTCGCGGCGCTGCTGAACCGCGTGCGGCAGCCGTTTAACGTCAATGCGATCGCGCAGGCGGCCGCGGTGGCGGCGCTGGAAGATCGCGAGTTCACCGAAATGTGCCGGCGCGAAAACGCGGCGGGCCTGCGCCAGATCGAAGCCGGTTGTGCGCGGCTCGGTTTCGCGACCGTGCCGAGCGTGGCGAACTTCATTCTCGTGCGCGTGGGCGATGGCGTGCGCGTTTTCGAAGAGTTGCAGAAGCGCGGAGTCATCGTGCGCCCGCTGAAACCTTACGCGATGCCCGAGTGGATTCGCGTGACCGTGGGCACGGCGGCGCAGAACGAACGCTTGCTCGGGGAACTCGCGCGCTTCGCCTAAATCTGTGGCGCGTGGCGCGCACTCGACAGCACCGCTTCAGCGGCATGCAACGCGTTTTCACGCGCGGGATCGAAGAGGAAGCGATCGCTGCTGAGGAAGCGGTGGGCGCGTTGCAGCACGTTAGGTGACGGGCGCCGCATACGGCTCAGTTGCTCAAGATGTCCAGGCAGTGAAATTGCTTCGGCCAGATCGACCTCGAGCGAGACAAGTTCGGTGAGCGCGGCTTGATTGGCCGGATCGAGCGTGGCGGCGCGCAAAAGAAGCGAGCGCGCCGGAACCACGGCGCCCGCCGTGACGAGACGGCGCGCGATCATGAGGAGATTGTCCGCGCGCAATTCGGCGTGGGCGATGAAGTCTTCGAGCCGGAGGTGAGCCGCAGCGGAATCGCCGAGCCCGAAATGCGCGACGGCAAGCAGGCTGTTTACGAGAGCGCGCTGGCGTGAATCGCTCGAGAGCGTTGGGGACGGAAGCGACGAGAGAAGCGCGATCGCCGCGCGATAGTCTTTGGCGGCGATCATGGCCTCGGCGGCAAACCACGTGGGAAACGTCCACGACAGCTTGCGGCGCTGGCACTCGCTTCGAATGCGTTCGGCGAGCGAGATGTTGCCGGTATCGGCGGCGAAGGTCGCCAGCGCGGGGGTGGCTTGTTGGTCGAGCACGCTGGCGGACAAGGCATGGGCGACCTCGCGCTCGATCACGGCGTAGTCGGCCGCGTGGTGCAGTGCGTAGAGCAGCTCGGTTTGCGGCGCGGGGTTGTCGGGCTGCGCGAGCGAACGGAGCAGGCAGACGCGGCGGAACTCTGCGAACTGGTGGGTCGAGCGAAGCCACTGGCCGAGTTGGGCGAGCGCAGGATCGTAGTTGGGCGCATCCTGCAACAGCGTGCGGATATATTGGAACGCGAGGGCGGGATAACCGCGTTCCCACTCGAGTTGGGCGGAAAGGAGCCGGGCCTCGATCGTCTGGGAAATTTGTCCGGCGCGAATCCGGTCTTCGGCGAGATCATATTGGCCGCGGAAGTAGTGGGCTGATGCAATCGCCAGGCTGATGACGGCGCGGCTCTCGGGAGAGAGGGTGGGGCGGGCGAGAAGATCGGTGCCCCGGGAACGAACATCGTCGTCGAGTTGCTGCTGAAGCAGGAAACCGAAATAGGCGCGTAGGTAGACGGCGTCGTTTTCCAGCCAGGTGAGGCCGTGCTCCAAGACTTCGCGCGCGAGATCGGGTCGGGCGGCGCCGGTCAGGAGCTGTGCGAGCTCAAGGCGACCTGCGCGGTGATCCGGAATTTTCGCAAGTCCTGAGCGATAGCTCGCCAACGCGGCCCGCGGATCTCCGCCGGCCAGCAGACGGCGGCCTTCCGCGATCTGAAACTCTCCGGATTTGAGACGGTAGTTATGCCAACGGTGAGGAAGGGCGAGGTCGGCGTAGGAAACGGCGTCGAACCCGCGATTATATTTCACGAAGAAATAGGCGGTCGCCGTCAGCACGCCGTAGCTCGTGAGGCAGATCCCCAAAAGCATGGCCACGGTTTCCGGCCAGTGGAGGCGCACGCGCCGGTGGCCTTCGGGAAAACTCACACGTAGCGGCAGTATTTTGCGCCACCCAGACAGGCGGGCGGATGCACCGGATTCAGCAAGCTTGTGGCGCGAAGAGGAGGTCATTATTGCAAGCTTACTGCGAAGCCTTGCCTGGGCGGGATTTGAAAAAACACCTTGCTCACGGCTCAACGCTTTTCTACGCCTTGCATCTGAGTTTCTAAAGATCCACACACCTCGACCTTTTAGAGTCCCGTCCAGCTCGCCGAGGTTTTCCAGCCAGGGGTTTTTAGCGGCTTTTTGATTCGTCCATTTCCACCTTCAACCTGACACCAAATGAAGCAATCCCTTAAGTTCCTTGCGGCAGCTGTTGCGCTCGCCGGTAGCGCCCATGCGGCACCGTTCCTCGCGGGAGAAAACGCTGAAGTATTTTTCACGGGCACCGCCGGATTGCGGATGGACGACAATATTTTCCTCGGCAACAACGCTAAGGACGACGTCATCTATAACTTCGACCCGGGCGTGGAGGTCATCTTCGGCAACAAGTCTACGCTCAGCGGCCGCGGTCGCGTGGGTGGCAGCTTCAACCGCTTCACCGATCACGACGACCTCGATTCGGAGCTTTTCTCCTCGAGCCTCAACGTTGCTTACGATGGCGGCAAGACGACGGGCTCGTTCAGCGCCAGCTTCGCAGAGATGAATCAGAACACGGTCGACGTGCTCGGTTTCGATTCGCTCATCGCGCGCAACGTTTTCAACACGGCGGGTAACGTCGAGGTGTCCGTGACCGAAAAGACCTCGGTTACGGCGGGCTTCGGCTACAGCAACACCGACTATCGCGTCGCGGGCTTTGCGGATCAGGAAAGCGTCAACATCCCGCTTCACTTCTACTACGAAGTCACCCCGAAGGTGGACCTCGGTCTCGGTTACCGCTACCGTGAGTCGTGGCTCCTGTTCGGTCGCGACAGCCGCGATCATTTCGTGAGCGTCAGCACCCGCGGTGAGTTCAGCCCGAAGCTGACCGGCACGTTCGACGTTGGTGTGACGCACCGCGACCACTCGCCGGGCGGCACCTACTCGATGCTCGGTATTGATGGCAGCCTCTCTTATGCGGTGACCCCGAAGTCCTCGCTCCAGTTGACCGCCTCCCGCAACTTCGACGTCAACTCTCAGGCGCAAGAGCAGAAGAACACCTCGGTCGGCGCGTTCCTCACCTCGAATATCACTCCCGAATTCGCCGTGACGGTCGGCACCGCCTTCCGCGCCATTAACTACTACATGCCCGCGGTGAACGTTCCCGCCCGCACGGACGACTACTATGATTCGTTCATCGGAGCGTCCTACACGGTCAACGAATACGTCCGCGTCGGAGCGAACTTCTCCTATCGCAAGAACGACTCCGAAGTGGTCTCTTCCGACTTCCGTGCGCGAGTGCTGAGCCTGTCGGTCAGCCTTCGCTACTAATTATCTTTTACGACACGCTTACTGAGGTGCGTTTTCTTTTGATTGCGGAAGAAGACCGGAGCCGGTCTTCTTCCGCTTTTTTATTGCCCATGCGTCGAATCATCACCCGCGTTTGTTTCCTTCTGACTCTGGCTGTCGGCGCGTCCGTCAGCGCAGCGAACGAAACAACGTCGGCGGATTACGTCCTTCAGCCCTCGGACCTCATCCGGGTGCAGATCTTCCAGGAGGATGATCTGACTCGCGAAGTGCGCGTTTCGCAGGAGTCCTCGGTTTCGCTGCCGCTCATCGGCACGATCGACCTGCGCGGAAACACCATCGGCGTCGCGCAGGAGCGGATCCGAGCGCTGTATGCGGCCGATTACCTCGTGAATCCCCAGGTCAACATCATCGTCGTCGAATACTCGAAGCGGACGGTGAACGTGCTCGGTTCCGTCAATGCGCCGGGCTCCGTCCCCTTCCCTCCCGAGCAGGGCATGAACTTGGTGGACGCCATCGCCAGAGCTGGCGGCTTCAATCGCCTCGCCGATCGCAAGCGCGTCAAACTCACGCGCGTCACCGACGGTAAAACCGAAAATTTCATCATCAACGCCGACGAGATCATTCAGGGTAACACCACCCAAGCGTGGCAGTTGCAGAAGGACGACGTCATCTACGTGCCCGAGCGCGTTCTCTAGTCACACTCGTATTTTTCACATGGAGCAGGATTCAAAGGCCAAGGGTGGCCAGCAGGGTTATAGTTATGGTGGCGGATACGCCGGGTATTCGGCGATTGGATACGGTCCCGACGAAGGCGGCGCGGCTCACAAGCGGCTGCAGGACTACCTGCTCGTCCTGCGTGAACGCATCTGGTATGTCGTCGTCGTCTTCCTGATCGTTTTCTCCTCGTCGCTGGTCTACACCTTCAGCCAGACGAATCTCTATGAGTCGACGGCCACGGTGCAGGTTTTCCGCCGTGATCCGACGATCATGCAGGTGCAGGCGGTCCGCGAAAACGAGATCCGCTCCGCCGAAGATCTGAATACGCAGATCAAGATTCTCGAGAGCGCTTCGATCATTGAGAAGGTCGCCGCTCGTCTGACCGGCGAGGATCTCAAGCGCTTCCTCGCTCCTTACGAGAAGGAAAGCGGTGGCGAACCCGTTTCGGTTGCGGCGATCCTCGGCTCGAATCGCAAGATCGTCCCGCAGCGTCTCACGCTCATCATTCTGGTTCAGTTCCGTCACCCGGACAAAGTCGTCGCGGCGAAGGTCGCGAATCTCTTTGTCGACGAGTTCATCGGCTATAACGCCCGTCTCCGCATCGACGAATCGATGAAGGCGGTCGAGGATCTCAACATCCGCGTCGAGCAGCAGCGCAAGAAAGTGGATGAACTCGCGATCGGTCTTCAGCTCTACCGCGAGAAGAACAACCTTGTCTCCCTCGATCAGCGCAAGGACATCGTCACCGAGAAGCTCAAGGCGCTCAATAGCTACGTCACCCAGACGACCTCCCGCCTGAAGGACGCCGAAGTGCGCTGGGCGCAGGTGCAGGAACGTCTCGCGTCCGGCGGTGATGTTACCGAACTGCCGTTCATCGCCTCGCAAAGCCTGATCGCGCAGCTCACCCAGCAGCTTTCTTCCCAGAAGATCGCCCTCGCTCAGATGAGCGAGCGCTACAAGAGCAAACACCCGAAGATGATCGAGGCGCAGAACTCGCTCGCGCAGACTCAGCGGGAACTCGACCGCGCCATTCAGTCCGCATCCGCCATCATCGAATCGGAGTATCAGACCGCGCTGCGCAACGATCGCGAAGCACGCGCTCAACTGACCGCGCAGGAAGCCGAATCGCTTTCGATCGATCGCTACGCGGTCGAGTATGAGAACATGTCACGCGATTTGCGGATCAACGAACAGATCCTCCAAAACTTGATCGCCCGCACGCGTGAGACGTCAATGACGAGCACGCTCGAGACCCAGAGCGCTCGTGTCGTCGACCGTGCGCGCCCGACGAACCGTCCTGTTTCGCCCAAGGTGGCGCTCAATCTCGGCCTCGGTCTCGTGGGCGGTCTCGCGCTCGGCCTTGGTTTTGCGTTCTTCGTCGCGTTCATCGACGACCGAGTGAAGAGCTCGTTCGATATCGAGAGCGTGATCGGACTGCCGCTCATCGGCATCATTCCGCAGATCAAACGCATGGAGCAGCCTGACAAGGCGCAGATTGTCGCGAACAACGCCGATCGTCAGGTCGCCGAGGCATTCCTCACGCTTCACTCCAGCCTGCGGCTCAAGGACGACAGCAAGAACGCGAAGTGCATCCTCACGACCAGCACGATTCCTGGTGAAGGCAAATCCTTCACCACGACCAATCTCGCGCTGACGTTCGCCGCGCACGGCGAGCGCGTGATCATCGTCGACTGCGACTTGCGCAAACCGAATGTCCACAAGTCATTCCGCTTGGAAAATGTGAAGGGCGTGATCGACGTGTGCACGAAGGCCGCGACGCTGGACGACGCGGTGATTCGCGGCGTCCACCCGAATCTCGATCTGCTCACCACCGGCGGCCGCGCGAAGAACCCGACGCAGATTCTCAACAGCAAGGGCTTCGAAACGATGGTGCTCGAGCTGCGCAAGCGCTACGATCGCATCTTCTTTGACACTCCGCCGCTCGCGGCGGTGAGCGATGCGTTGATCATCATGCCGCTCGTCGACGGCTCGGTCTTCACGATCTTCTTCAACAAGGTCCGCCGTCGCGCTGCCCAGTTTAGCGCGAAGAAGCTTCTCGAGGCCAACGTGCCGTGCTTCGGCGCGGTGCTCAACGGCCTCAACCTCGCCGTGTCGGGTTACTACTACGCCCAATACTACGACAAGTCCTACAAGGACTACTACGTCGTCGCGGCGAAGGAAGACGACAGCGTCGAGCGCTGAGGCGCTTCGTTGCTTACGCCTTGGCGGCGGCGCGCTCGAGACGATCGTTGATGGCGATCGCGAGCCCGTCGCCGCTTGCGCGTTCCACATGCAGGTGCTGATAACCGGCACCATCGAGTTCGCGCAACACGCCAAACAGCCGGCGAGCCACGCCTGCGAGACTGCCGCGGCGATCCAGCCAAAACACATTGGGCGGGAGCTTGCCGGCGGGCTTCGCGAGAAACACCCACGCCTCGCGTTTTCCCCCCGTCGAACGCGCCACATCGCGCAGCGTCAAGCTCGAATGCAAACTGACCGGCGTGCGCGGGCTGTAGTGACGCGTCAGTAATCCGGGCGCGATCTGCGCGCTTGTTTTCTTGGCGCGCGCCGGTTTGCGCGCCGCGACGGGCACGCCGAGCACCGCTGAAATTTCGTCCGCACTGATCGCTCCCGGGCGGAGGATTTTTGGCTGCGTCGGATCGCGCAGATCCACGATCGTCGATTCGAGTCCGATGCGAGAGGCGCCGCCGTCCAAGATGTGCGAAATGCGGTCGCCCAGTCCGGCCAGCACGTGATCCGCATTGGTCGGGCTCACATAGCCAAACGGATTGGCGCTCGGTGCCGCGAGTGGAGTGCCGGCAAGCGCAATCAAGCGCCGAAACGCGGCGTGTCGCGGCACGCGCACCGCGACGCTGGGCAAACCGGCGGTGACGAGCTCCGGCACGATCGGTTTCCTCGGCAGCACGAGCGTCAGCGGCCCGGGCCAGAAGTGTTTTGCGAGTTTCCACACGGCTTCGCTGGCCTCTGCCACCCGCGTCAAATCCGACGCCTTGGCGAGATGCGCGATGAGCGGATCGGAGGTGGGCCGGCGTTTCGCGCGGAAGATCTTTCTGCAGGCGGCCGCGTTGAGCGCATCAGCCGCCAGCCCGTAAACGGTCTCGGTCGGCACCGCCACCAACTCGCCTTCCCGCAGGGCGTGCGCGAGCCGCGCGAGATTCCGCGGAGTAGGGCGGTAGATTTTCGCAGTGCGCTTAGCCATCGTGACGCAAAAAAGCCGGAGTCCTTTTCAGACTCCGGCCGGAAAATCGGTTCGCAACCGGAAAGGTTACTGCGCGAGCAGCATGTTGCGCGCACGCTTGATGGTCTTCGTGATCGCGCGCTGGTGCTTGGCGGAAAGGTGGGTGTGCTTACGGGGCAGGATCTTGCCCGTGTCGGTCACGTAGCCACGGATCGCTTGCGGATTCGTCGTGAACGGAATCTCGTCGGGAGTAAGGCTGCGCTGCGGCTGTTCGTTGGTGCTCATGTCTGAAAAGTGGGAGGGGTCACAGTGAATTCGGTGCAGTTGATGTCAACCCGCATTTTGGTGATGCAATTCCCGCGAAAAGTGGGTCACAGTGAGCGTTCCCTCAGTCCCCGTAGCTCAACTGGATAGAGCAGCGGTTTCCTAAACCGCGCATCCCGGTTCAAGTCCGGGCGGGGGCGCCAATTGGTGGCGACGACGAGGGTTTTGCCTCATCGCCTGTCGCCAATCCACGAGCCTTTCGCTGATGCAGCGAGTCGCTGGCGTCCGGATATTCCGCCTTTCGGGGAAGGGTGGAGTGGCGGCATGAAATGCCCCTTCTTCGCAGGATTTGCCCTGCTGATCTCACCCCTGGCGGCAGTTGCGCATGCGCAGATCGTCCACATTTCGTCCACATCGGAGAACCTCTGGGGGCAGCTCGTCGGATATCCTCAGGACGCCCATCCCATGGGCGGCGTGGCTAAATTCGACCTCTACTATGATGCGTCCATCGCGGGAACGGACGGCATCTTTACCTTTGATGATCCCGCGAAGAACTATTGGACGCTGTCGGTTGCCTTCACCGACTACGAACCGGATGCCGGCCCGCCGTTTGCCGATTCTCGGGAGTTCTCGTTTCCCCTGGAGACCCTATCGTTCGGCCTCGCCACGGAGAGCGGGATTCCCGGCATGTTTGCGTTAACGTCTCTCGTGGACGGCCAGTATTTTGATTTTGGGCTGATTCCGCCCGGATCGTCGACGGTCCTGCCTGTGCCTCCCTTTACGTTCGGAACCAACTTCAATTTTTTCCATGTAAGCTGGCGGGAGGAGGGATGGGAAGGCGACCACACCTTCTCAGGTCCCTTGAACCATTTTACAGCTGAGGTCGTGAGCCCAATCCCCGAGCCATCCGTTTGTGGAGCAGGTGGAGCGATCGCGGTGCTTTGCTTCATCACCTATGGATGGAGAGGGCGTGGGGTTTAGCGTTTTGCAGCGCGTAGACTTTGATGGTCACGGCCTTTACCTAGGTCACCTGTGGGCAGGCCGCTATTTTGCATTGGTCGGCGGGTCTGCGGCACCCGCTCGACTTTCGGCGGTCGCACCCCATCCTGCCTCCCATGTTGCCACAAGCTCCTCGTGTTCGGGCCGCGCGTTACGGCCGTCGTGCTTTCACTTTGTTGGAGATCATGATCGCGTTGGCGATTCTCGGTCTGCTCGTCGGATTGGCGGTGACCAATCTCGATACGATCTTTGGCGGCGCCCAAACCAAGACCGCTCAGTTGTTCGTGAGCGAATCCATCAAGCTCCCGCTTACGAGTTACCGCATTCAGATGGGCGACTACCCGAGCACCGCAGAAGGCTTGCAGGCGCTCGTCGCAGCTCCCGCGAACCGCGGCGACCAGTGGCGAGGCCCCTACCTGGAAGGCGGCAAGGTGCCGCTCGATCCCTGGGGTGAGCCGTATGGCTACCGTTATCCGGGCGTGAAAAACAAGCACAGCTACGACGTGTTCTCGAAAGGCCCGGATCGCACCGAAGGCACCAAGGACGACATTGGGAATTGGACGGAAGAGAAGTAATTCCGCCAGCCGCGCGCGGATCGGACAGTCCTCGTCGCCGCGCGTCGTCGCGCCGTCGCGACGCGAGAAACTCATGCGCAGAGAAGGCTTCACGCTCCTCGAGATCCTGCTCGCGCTGGGGCTCATCGGATTGCTTTCCGCGGTTCTGATCACGGGTGGCATCCGCGTGCTCACGGAGAAGCCGCAGAGCGTCGAGGATGTGTTTTGGCAGGCGGTGCGTCGCGCCCGCGATGTGGCATTGGAGCGGCAGATGGACGTCCAGCTGAAGTTCGATCCGAAAACACGCGAGTTCACGGCGCAGGGCACCGGTTATGCCGAAAGTTTCACGGTGGCCGCGCCGGCCAATGTCGACCTGGCCGTCGAATTTATTGCCCCGGGAGACTCTCGTGGCGCGCTGCTGATCGGCGGTATCCTGACCGAAACGCAAACGATGGCGGGCGCGACGTTCTATTCCGATGGCACCTGCAGTCCGTTTCGTCTGCAGATCCGACGCGGCGGTGTTCCGCGGGTGCTTTCCATTGATCCGTGGACCTGCGCACCGATGCTGCGCGCGAGCGATGAACGCCGTCCGTAAAGACTCCCGCGCGTTCACGCTGCTCGAGGTGCTGATCGCGCTCGCGATCTTTGCGCTGTCGGCCGTCGTGTTGGGCGCCACGTATCTCAACGTTCTCAACGCCTACGAAATCGCCGCCCGTTCGAACGAACGCGAAGAGGACATCCGCTTCGCGCGCCTGCAGCTCCTCAGTCTGCCAGAGCGTCAGCGCGCCGAGGAGGGCGACACGTTTGAAACTCCTGGTGGCGAACGCGTGCGCTGGCGTTCCACAATCGAGACGACCGGCATCGCCGATCTCTTCCTTGTTACGCTCACCTGTGAAATCGAAGCCACCAACCGGCCGAGCGAGACGGTGACGCAGACCTTTCATGTCGTGCGACCGACTTGGGCCGACGCCGCCGAAAACAGTCGCTTGCGCCAGGCCGCGCGCGAGCGCATTGCCGAGATTCTCCGCCAGACGCCATGAATTCAATTTCTGGATACACGGATACGCGGCGGACGCGCGGTGGCTTCACCCTGCTCGAGATGCTGCTCGCTCTCGCGCTCGTCGGTTTGGTGTTGGTGGGGCTGAACAGCTTCATCTTCTCGATGGGCGAGCTGTGGGGCCGCAATTCCGACGCGCGACTTTTCGAACAGCACACGCGCGCCGTCACCCGGTTTCTTGCGGAGCAACTTCGTCAGGCCTCGCTGCCTCCGGCCGGCACGGGCAACAAGCCGATCACGGTTCAGGAAGTGCGCGTCTCGACGGGCGCGACGGAGAATCTTCTTACGTTCGAACTCCTGCAGGGCAGCCGCGTGATTCCATGGCCTGACAAACCGTTGCCGGAAGTCGTCTGCTCACTCCAGTGGCGCGAGCGCGAAGGGCTGGTGTTGCTCTGGCGCTCGCGACTCGAGACGCGCTTCCTGGAGGATCCGCCGCATGAGACCGTGGTTTCTCCGCTCGTGAGCGAGGTGCTCTACGACTACTACGACGTCGATTTCAAAAACTGGAAAACCGAGACCGCGCTGCAGCGCGGCGATGACGACGAATTTCTGGTGCCTCAGCGTCTCCGTTTGAAGTTCACCTATGCCGGCCGCACGCGGGAGATGCTCGTCGCGGTCCCGACGGTCACGGAGGGACTGCCTGTCTTCTGACATGATCCTGCGCCGTTCCATTCGAGGCTCCGTGCTCGTGGTCGTGTTGGTCACGCTGATGTTCGCGACCTTTGCGCTCGTCGCATTTGTGCAGAAGGCGCACACGGACCTCGTCGTGGCGTCGCGCGAAGCGATCAGCCGGAATTTGCGCCAGGATGCCTATTCGGCCCTTGAAGTCGTCGTGGCGGTCCTCGCGGAATTTCGCACGGCGGGCCAGTCGCTGCGCAGTCCGTCCGAAGGCTGGGACCAACCGCTGGAGTTCGCCGGCTGGACCCCCGGCGAAGGACGCACCGCACAGGTGGAGTTCGAGGATGAGAGCGGCAAGTTGTCCCTGCCTCACGCTGACCGGGCCACGTTGATCAACCTGTTTCGCTCGTGGTCGTTGAGCGATGCCGACGCCGAGCGACTCACCGATGCGCTGCTCGACTGGATGAAAAAGGATTTTGTGCCCGGCACGCTTCAGCTCACGAGCTACGATCGCGCGAACCTGCCGTATCATGCCCCCAAGCGCTCGCTTCGGTCTTACCGTGAGCTGGCGGCCATCGACGTCGCCAGGGACTTCTTCTTCGATCGCGAAGGACTGCCCACCGAGTATTACCAGCGCTTCGTCGACGCCGTGTCGTTGTTCGATTTTTCAAAGAGCAATCTCAACGGAGGTCGCACCGATGTGCTCGCGGCGCTCGGAGTCGGCGACGAAACGAGTTCACAGACCGTTCGCGAATACCTGTCGGGCCGCGGTAGTTACGCGCAATCGGGCGCCCGGTATTTTCGCAGCGTGGAGGATGCCGCCGGCCTGCTCGGCGCGGGCCGTGTGCCGGATGCCCTCGGCACCGAGATCAACGCCCTGCGGGTGCGAATCACGATCACGCAGGGTCTGACGCAGTTTCACCTCACCGCAGTCCTCGCACCGCCAGAAGGGGCGAAACTTGTGGAGGAGAAATCGGTCGTGGAGGAGGCGTCTTCCTCGCGTTCCAATCGCTCGGCTGCACGGGACGAAGACGAAGATGACGACGAGGACGATGATTCCGGCGACGGAAGTGCTTCGTCCAAAAAGCTCAACTATCCATTTACGCTCTTGGAAATTCAGGAGAATATTGAGATTTCAACCCGCTCCGAAGACGCGTCGGCATGAAGTCGCCCCTGTTCAAATTCCCCCGTGCGGCTCAGCCCCCGAAAGTGGTGCTGCTGCCCGACTCGCATTTCTTTGTGCGGGTGGTGCCGATCGCGCCGGGCAGTTCGGCAGCCGAAGCGGCCTCGCAGGCAGAACTGGCCGTCGAGTCGCTGTCTCCGTTTCCCGCCACGCAGCTTTTCTACGGCTTTTACTGGTTGCCTGGGGCAGATGACGCCGTGATTTATGCGGCGTATCGCCGCCGTTTCACCCCGGAGCAAACCGCAACGTGGAACGACGCCCAGCTCGTCATTCCGGCTTTCGTCGCGGCACTTGGCTTGCCGACGATCGATGGTTCCACGTTGGTGCTGGATACCGTCGAGGGCTTCACCGCGATCCGCTGGGCGGCGTCACCCATTCCCGCTGCGGTTGCACATCGGCCCGCTCCGCGCGAGCTCGACGAAGTGATTCGCGCCTCCGAGCGGCGCGCGCTGCTCGCTGCCGTTTCGGCCGGCGGCGTGATCAACGACATTGCGACCGACCCGGTCGTGGTGGAGGGGAATCCCGACGACGGCGTGGTGTTCCGCGTGGCTGAAGCCACCGCGCGACTCGACGCCGCGCAGGCTTCGCGTGCTGACGTGCGCGACAAGGCTGCGCTGGCCGAGATCAGCCGCCGCAATGCGCGTGCGCGCTTGCTGTGGCGCGGATTTGTCGGCACCGCTGCGGCGCTTGTGGTGCTCGCCGTGGGCGAACTCGCGCTCATCGGCGGCAGTGTGTGGCAGCGCTCGCGCGAAGCGCAACTCAACGCGCAGCGCCCGGTCGTGCAGCGTATCGAGACGGCGCAGAATCTTTCGAACCGCATCCACGAGCTTTCCACAAAACGGCTGCTGCCGCTCGAGATGTTGTCCGCGGTGAGCGCGGGCAAACCCGACGCGATTACGTTTCTCCGCGCGACGACCAACGGACTTTACTCGCTCGTGATCGACGCCCAGAGCACGGCGCCCGATGCGGTGTCCGCATTTCAGGCCTCGCTGGGTTCGCGCGAAGGCTTCGAACGCGTGGAGATCCGCGATCAACGCACGCGTGAAAATGTCATGGCCTTCACCATGGCGGTCACGTTCCGTCCCGAAGCGCTTAAACCCGCGACCGCGCCATGAACCGTTTTCGCGTCTTCTTCCTTTCGCGGGCCCTGCGTGAGCAGGTGATGCTCTGGCTGCTCGTGCTGCTCGGCGTCCTCATGTGGTTTTCGAGTTTCGGCAGCCGCGCCGCAGCGTTTTGGCGGCAACAGCGTGCGACGAGCACGGAGCTCGCGGTGCAATCGCAATGGCTCGCCAACCGCGAAACCATCGAGCAGGCGGCCGAACAGGCCGTGAGTGATCTCGATCCTTCGCGAACGTTCGACGACACGCGACTCGTCGGCGAGCTCACCGCTCTCGCACGCGAACACGGACTGCGTTTTACCAACGACACCCCGCGCACCGATCGCACGGCGGATTTCGCGATTCACACCGTGCAGTTCACGCTGCCGCGCGCGGAGTGGGGGGCGCTGAAGCGCTTCTACCTCGCGCTCTCGCAACGCTCGCCCTACATCGGCATCGAGCAATGCTCGCTCGCTGCCGATCGCGCGAACCCCGCGCTGCTCAACGCGTCGCTGCGCGTCTCGTCGGTCGAAGTCATCCGCTGATTCGTTCCGGGTCGGGACCGAGTGCGGCTCGAGTCGGGACTAAGTGCGGACACGGTCGCGCCAAGGTCCGTCCCACGTCGAGCCAAGGTCCGTCCCACGTCGGGACGAGGTGCGCACCGAGTAGGGACGACATGCGGACCGTCTCGGGTCAAGGTCCGCATTCTTTCGCGACCACCTGCGGACTAGGTCAAAGGACGGATGTAGAAAGTCCGTATTACGGACTTTCAAATGAGGTCTCAAAACAAGTGCTGTCTTCCTCGTAGCGTAGAGCGAAAACGACGGAGAAAACCGAGAGCAGTAGGAAGGCTTCCCGGACGAAAGTCCGTATTACGGACTTTCTCGTCTGCCATCTGGACAAAACCCGAGGGGGCAGTCGGCGCGGGCTCGCCGCTCAGCCGAGTTGGAAACTCGCGCTGACTTTGAACACCGCAGCGACGATCGAGAACGCGATGAATCCCACGAGCACGAACACGGCGAGCAGCACACCGCTCGCGATCACCTTGGTGAAAATGTTCAGCTGGTTCGTGACGATCTTTTGGTAGTTGCGCGCGATGTCGCGGAGACTCGGCACGACGTTGCCGGTGTTTTCGCCGACGGCGAGGCGGTCGAGCACGAGATCGGGAAAGCACTGCGTGCGCGCGAGCGATGAGGAGAGCGCTTCACCTTCGAGCACACGGCCGGTGGCTTCGTTGAAGGCGCGACGGTGGACGCGATTGGCGATTTGTTTCTCGGTCATGCGCAGCGCCTCGGCGGCGGTGATGCCGTTGGCGAGCAGCACGCCGAGCGTCTGACTAAACGAGAGCACCGTTTGCGCCACGACGAACGGGCCGACGAGCGGAAGCTGCAGCAGCCAGCGATCGGTCGCCTCGCGTCCGGCCTCGGTCTTGCGCCAGCGCCAGAACGCACCGAAACCGAACACCGCGGCGGCGATGATGAAGATGCCGTAGTGCAGCGTGAAGTTGGCGAAGCCGACGAGGAGCTGCGTCGAGACCGGGAGTTCGCCGCCGAGCGAACGGAGCAGCGTCTGCAGCCGCGGCAGCAGGAAGAAGAGAAAAAACAAAATCACCAAACTCGCGACGAACACCATGAACACCGGGTAGGCGAGGGCAGCGACGAGCTGGCGGCGCAGTTCGCGTTGCTCGGTGAGGTGCGTGATGAGTCGCGCGAGCGTGTCGTTGAGCGAGCCGGTGGCTTCGCCGGCATTGATGAGATTGATCGTGGCCGGATCGAACACGGCGTCGAAGTCGGCCATCGCGCGCGAGAGCGGCGCGCCTTCGCTCAAGCGCTCCCAGAGGCCGCGACTGAGCAGGCGAAGTTTCGGCTCCTTGATGCGAACCGAGAGAAGCCGCACAGCTTCGCCGGCGGAAAGTCCGCTCGAAGTGAGGTCGTGGAGTGCTTCGAGAAACGGGAGCCGCTCTTTCCGCGTGAGCGGCGTCTTTGCGGGATCGGCTTCTTTCGGCGCGGCGGTTTTGGTCTTCGCCTGCGACGCGGTGGGCGCGGAGGTCGCCTCGGACATGCCCGTGACGTGGAAGCCGCGGGCGGAGAGCAGGCGCAGCGCATCGCGACGCGAAGGTGCGTCGATGGCGCCGTTGGCGTTCTGGCCGGAGCGATCGCGCGCGGTGTAGGTGAAGCGGGGCATCTTACTTCTCGGCGACGGTGATCACGCGGAGCACTTCGTCGAGAGTCGTGTGACCGGCCTTCACTTTTTCCCAACCGCTCTGGCCGAGCGTGCGCATGCCGTGCTTGCGCGCGCATTCGGTGAGCGTGCGTGTGCTTTCGCGCGCGAGCACGAGCTCGTGCATCTCGTCGTTGAGCCGGAAAATTTCGAAGATGCCGATGCGGCCACGGTAGCCGGTGTTGCGGCAGCGATCGCAGCCGACGGGCGCCTTGAGCGTGTCGATCGACGCGGCTTCCTCCTCGGTGCAGCCGAGGATGGCGAGGTTTTCGCGGAGCTTGATCTTGTTGACCGGTTCCGGACGCGAGCACTCGGGGCAGAGGCGGCGCACGAGGCGCTGCGCGATCACGAGCTCGATCGCGGACGCGACGAGGAACGGTTCGATGCCCATGTCGATCAGACGCGTGATCGCGCCGGGCGCGTCGTTGGTGTGCAGCGTCGAGAAAACCAAGTGACCGGTGAGCGACGCGCGAATTGCGATCTCGGCGGTGTCCTTGTCGCGGATTTCACCGACCATGATCACGTCGGGATCCTGGCGCAGCACGTGGCGAAGCGCGTCGGCAAACGTGAGTCCGATCTCCGGCCGCACCTGCATCTGGTTCACGCCGGGCACCTCGTATTCGATCGGGTCCTCGATCGTGATGATGCGCAGGTCGGTGGAGTTGATCTTCCGGAGAAACGCGTTGAGCGAGGTCGACTTGCCTGAGCCGGTGGGGCCGGTGACGAGAATGATGCCGTGCGGGTAATCGAGAATCTGCGTGATCTGCGCCTGCTCGTGCGCGCTCATGCCGAGGCGCTCCATTGTGTAGGCCTCTTTCTTCTGATTGAGGAGGCGCAGCGAAATCGATTCGGCGTAGATCGTGGGAATCGTGGAGACGCGGATGTCGAGGTCGGTGGCTCCGGCGCGGAAGTTGATGCGGCCGTCCTGCGGGAGACGTTTTTCCGAGATGTTGAGCCGCGCCATGATCTTCAGGCGCGAAATGATCGCGTCCTGAAAACGCAGGAGATTTTCCGGCACGGGCACAGGCACGAGCAAACCGTCCACGCGATAGCGGATGCGGAGCTGACCTTCCTGCGGCTCGAAGTGGATGTCGGTCGCCTGATCTTCGATCGCCTGCGAAATCACATCGCTGACGAAGCGAACCACCGCGGCGTCTTCGTCGACGACTTCCTCGGCCTGAATCTGTGTCTCGGGCGCGACGTAGCTGTCGTCGGAGTCTTCGAGCGAGCCCGAGCCGACGCCGTAGTTTTCGATGATGAGCTGATGCACGCGCTCCGGCACCGCGAGATGCCAGACCAGCGGCCGCGCGGTGAACGTGCGCAGCCAGTCCGTCATCACCTCGTCGGGCAGCCACGCCGTCGCGAGATGGAGAGGCGCGTGCGCCTCGGCCACGGCATCGACGGTCTCCGCTTCGGTGCGGAAGCGAATCGGAATGATCTGAAACTCGTGCGCGAGTCGCGCGGGCAGGAGACCGCGTGCGGTGGGATCGATCTCGAGATTGGTGGCGACGTCGAGCGAAGCCGCTTCGGCGAGCAGTCCCAGCGTTTCGGCCTCGGTGAGCGAGAGCGCGGCGGAAAGGACCGCGAGCCGTTTTTCGCGCAGAGCCTCCGCGAGCGCGACGCGTTGTTCGTCGGTGAGCCGCGCATCGAGCGCGGCCGGAAGTGCAGCGGAGTTAAACGCGATCATGGCGGGAGAACCGGCGTGGAGCGCGGCTCAATCGGACTTCTTCTTGTCGGCTTTTTCAGAGCCGGGTTTTTCCGGCTGCTTCGACGGATCGATGAGATACTGGTTGATCTGCTCGCGATTCGAGAGCTCGTCGATTTTGCGGATCGTGTCGGCCGTGCCGTCGGCGGGGCGAATCACATGCGGGCGGATGAAGAGCAGCAGCTCGGTGCGCTCGAGTCCCTTCGTGCGCGCGCCGAAGATGTGGCTGATGATCGGCAGCTCGTAGAAGAACCCGAGCTTCGTGCGGTTGTTGCTCACGCGATTCCGCTGCAAACCGCCGAGCACGATCATCTCGCTGTCCTTCACGTTGACGAACGAGGTGGCCTGACGGCGGCCGATGATGGGCTGCTGGTTGTTGTCGATGACGACGTTGCCGGTGATGTCGTCGACCTTCTGGTCGATCTTGAGCTGGATGCTTCCGTCTTCGCCGATGAGCGGAGTGACCTTCAGGTCGATCGCGATGTCGGTGTAGCTGACGGTCGAGGACGTGACGGGCGTCGCGCCGGCGGTGACGATGCTGCTTTGCGTGCCGGTGATGAGCGGACGTTTTTCGCCGACGAGAATCTGCGCTTCCTTGTTGTGCGTCGTGACGATCGTGGGCGAGGAGAGCACACGCACGTCGTTGCGATCGCCGTTATCGCCGAGCGAGGCGACAAACGAGAGCGGGTTGGTGACGCCGTTGGAGACCGTGACGCCCTGGATCACGCCGTCGAACTTCGTGATGCGGGTGACGCCGCCGTCTTGGCCGAAGGTGAGATTGAGCTTCGCGAGGCCGCTCTTGTCGTTGTCGGTGAGCGTGACCTCGGCGATCACGACCTCGATGCGGACTTGCGCGAGGAGGATGTCGATCTTGTCGATCAGGCCGCGGAGGAGCCGGATGTCGTCGACCGTGCCCGAAACGACGACGGCGTTGCTGCGTTCGTCGGGCAGAATCGTGATGAGGCTGCTGAACTCGTTGGACTCGGTGGTGAGGCCGGCGAGCGCGGCGTCGCCAGCGTTCTCGGCACTGTCGGCGGCGGGCTGCACGACCTGCGGATTGCGAGCGTTGTTGCCCGAGGCGCGCTGCGCCGCGGTGTTCTGGCCGGAGACGAGCTGGCTGAGAAGTGGCGCGACGTCTTTCGCGGAGGCGTGTTTGAGGTAGATGACCTCGTTGCGCGTGTTGGGCTCGGCCTTCACGTCGAGCCGCGCGATCAAGTCGTCGAAGAGCTTCTGCTGGCGCGGATCGGAGAGCAGCACGATCTGGTTGGTGCGATCGTCGGCGCTGTAGGACGTGGCAGAGCCGAGCTGGGCTTGGAGCGGGCCCTGAAACATCGCGCGGAGCTTATTGACCACGTCGGAGGCCTTGGCCTCGCGCAGCGTGTAGAATTTCGGCGTGAGCCCCGTCATCGTGGGCGCATCGAGCGTCTGCAGGAGCAGTTCGACGCGCTGCAGGTTGCTGATCGAGTCGGTGATCAGGACGGCGTTGGATTTCTCGAGCGGCACGATGCCGTTGGCGACGCCGGGCGACATGAGCGGCGAGATCAGCGGCACGAACTCATTGACGCGGAGAAAATCGAGTTGGAAGAGCTTGGCGGCCACGCGACCGCTCGGCGGCAGCTTCAGCGTGGACTCGGTGATCATCTCGGGCGCCTCGGTTTTGAGTTGGGCCAGCGCGACGACCTTGAGGAATTTGTCTCCGAGCGGAGTGACGCCGACCTGGTTCAGCGCGAGCACGGTCTCAAGCGCGAGGATCGCCTCGGCCTTCGGGATCTTGCGATCGATGACGAGGTGGTAGTTGGCGGACGGAAGTTGCTGCGGACGGAGGATGATGCGCCCCGTGTAGATCTCGAGCAGCCCCAGCACCGTGTCGATGTCGGCGTCCGGGAGCTTGATGGGCCCCACGAGCTCTTCCTCGGCGGCCGCAACGGCGGGCACGTCGGTGGGCGTTTGCGCCTGCAATGTGCTCAAGCCAGAGCAGAACAACACACTGAGGCAAAATTGGCGCAGTCTCATGTAACGAGAGAGAAAATACCGGGGCGAGTGGGCTGCAAATCAGAGGAGAAGAGAGTGAGGATGTAAAGGGAGGTTCTATGACGACGATCCTCCGGGAATGTTGCCTCCCGTTTTGGGGCGGATTTGCCGCTTGCCGGTGGCGCGCGCGAACACACGCTCTCGCTCCGATGCCGAACAGCTTCGGAAAACTCTTCACGATCTCCACTTGGGGAGAAAGCCATGGGCCCGCCGTGGGCGTGGTGCTCGACGGGTGCCCCCCGAATCTGCCGATCTCCGTCGAGGAAATCCAAGCCGAGCTCGACCGCCGTCGTCCGGGCCAGAGTGACATCGTGACCCCGCGCAAGGAAGAGGACCGCGTGGAAATCCTCTCCGGCGTCTTCGAAGGTCGCACCACCGGCGCTCCCATTTCGATGCTGGTGCGCAACGCCGACCAGCGTCCCGGCGCTTACGACGAGATGCGCGAAAAGTTCCGCCCCTCGCACGCCGACTACACTTACACCGCGAAATACGGCCTCCGAGACCACCGCGGCGGCGGCCGCAGCTCCGCGCGCGAGACGATCGGCCGCGTCGCCGCCGGTGCGATTGCGAAAAAAATCCTCCGTCTCGCCGGCTCGATTGAACTGCGCGCGTTCGTGACGGCGGTGCACGACATTGCGGTGCCCGCGGGAGCGATCGCGAATTTTCCCTCCGAAACCGAAATCGAGGCCAACGCCGTGCGTTGCCCGCACGCGCCCACCGCCGCCGCCATGATCGAGCGCATCAAGGCCGTGCGCAGCGAGGGCGATTCGGTGGGCGGTGTCATCGAGTGCCGTGTGCGTGGCGTGCCCGTGGGACTCGGCGAACCGGTATTCGACCGCTTGGAAGCTGATCTCGCGAAAGCCATGCTCTCGCTGCCCGCGACGAAAGGTTTCGAAGTCGGCAGTGGTTTCGCCGGCACCTTGCTCAAAGGCTCCGAGCACAACGATCCTTTCGAGGCGCGCGACGGCGCGATCCGCACCACCAGCAACCGCTCCGGCGGCGTGCAGGGCGGCATCAGCAACGGCGAGGAGATCGTGTTCCGCGTCGCGTTCAAACCCACCGCCACGGTTTTGCAGCCGCAGAAAACCGTGAACGTGCAGGGCGAGAACACCGAGCTCGCGGCGCGCGGCCGCCACGATCCCTGCGTGCTCCCCCGCGCGGTGCCGATCGTGGAAGCGATGACGGCGCTCGTGCTCGTCGACCACTGGCTGCGCCACGCGGCGCAGAACCGCACGTTGAAATTCTAGTTCGCGCCCGCGGCCCGCGCAGACAGTTGCGCTTCGCGACACCGCGTGCTTGGTGAGATCCATGAACGAACGTCCGCTCGTTTTCATTATCCTCGGTTCGCCGGGTTCCGGTCGGCGCGAGGTGCTGCGCGACTTGATCGAAGACGGCCTCGACGAAGGCGATGTGCCGGCCGTCCTGATCTCCGAAAACGAAACGCCTTCCGAGAACGAAGCCGCACTGCCGCAAGTGACTCGCTGGCGCTGGACCGGCGAGTTCATCGAAGCCTCCGCGCCCGAAGGCGCGACGCACATCTTTCTCGTGCTCGACGGCCGCTCCAATCCCGTCGACCAACTCGAAGTCGCCAAAGCCTGGATCGAGGCCCGCGGCGCCGAGCTCGGCCGCATCGTCACTGTCATCGATTGCCAGCTCGCGGAGAAAAATCCTCCGCTCCTCGCGTGGTTCGACGCGTGCGTGCACTTCTCCGACGTCGTGCTTCTCAACCGCCGCGAAAGCGTGCCCAACAAGTGGATGAGCGATTTCCAAGCCCGCTACAAAGCACAGTTTCTGCCGTGCCTTTTCGAGCTGGTGAAAAACGGTCGCGTGAAAAACCCGCTCCTCGTGCTCGAGCCGCAGGCGCGACGCATGTCGCACGCGTTCGATGACGAACAGGACTGGATCTTCACCAACGCCGAAGGCGAGGAGATCGACGAGCAGGAAGAGACCGAGGACGACGAAGACGTAAACGCCACGCCCGAGGTCGATCCGTATTTCGAGCGCCGCAGCGGCGGCCGTCGCGTGAAGGAGATTCCCGACATCGCGCGCTTCGTGCCTCCGGCGGAAAAAGCCTCCGCGAGCTGAGGGGAATCTATTTTCTTGCCCCTCGTCGTCCGGCCGTATCTTTTGCCCGTCCCGCTGCTGCCCAGGTGGTGGAATTGGTAGACACGCAGGTCTCAGAAGCCTGTGCCTAACAGCATCCGGGTTCGAGTCCCGGCTTGGGCACCAAAACGAAAAGAGTCGGACATCACGTCCGGCTCTTTTGTTTTTATCGGACGTTCGCTCGATCATGTGCGCGCTTGGTCCCGACTCGATCCGCACCTTGCCGCGACCGTGTTCGCAACGCGGACCGCCGTTGTCCGGACCTTGGCTCGACTCGGTCCGCATTGTGTCCCGACTCAAGCCGCACTCTGACACCTCTCGCGCTTGCGAAAGGTGGAGCCCGGCGTCCCGCCGGGCTGGTGTGCCCCGGCACGCTTAAAAGCTTGGCGGGGACGCCAAGCTCCACCGCTTCCGCAAGTTCCCTGAACTCGAGTCCTGACTCCGTCGCCATCAGCGAAATCCGTGCGCGGAATCGGCAGGATGACCGGAGTGGGAAATCGGGAAATGCGCGGGGCCGTGCGCATTGCGAGAGCCGAAGTCCGCCGCACCTTGCGCGCATGAACGGCAGCTCGGGGTCGATCTTCGACCCAGTCTCTCCGCACACGCAGGCGATCAGCGATCTGTTCGTGATCACGTTGTGGATCTGCGCGGCCATCTTTGCCGTGGTGGCGGGCATCGTCGGTTACAGCCTCGTGCATTATCGCTGGAACGAGGGCGCGGCCGATCCGGTGCAGATCGCGGGCAGCAAGCGACTCGAGATCATTTGGACCGCGATCCCCTGCGTCATCGTGCTCGTGTTGTTCGGGCTGACGGTGCACGCGATGGAGCAATCCGATCCGGAGCCGCCGGTGGGCGAACCGGATCTCGAGGTGATCGGCCATCAATGGTGGTGGGAGGTGCGCAGTCCGAAGCTCGGCTTCGTTGCGGCCAATGAAATCTACATTCCGGTCGGGCGACCGATGTCGATCCGCCTGGATACGGCGGATGTGTTGCACGAGTTCTGGGTGCCGCAGCTTACGCGCAAAATGACGACCGTGCCCGGGCGCGGAAATCACGTGTGGATGCAGGCGGACCAGCCGGGCATTTATCAGGGCGTGTGTTCGGAATTTTGCGGCACGCAGCACGCGTGGATGCGTTTCGAGGTGATTGCCGTGTCGGAGGAAGAGTTCGACGCGTGGGTCGGGCAGCAGCGCCAAACCGCGGCGGTGCCAACCGGCGATGCCGCGCGCGGCGCGCAACTTTTCCGCGATCTCACGTGCATCAATTGCCATGCGATCCAAGGCGTGGCGTCGCATCCGACCGCGGGCCCCGATCTCACGCACGTCGCGAGTCGGCGCTTCCTCGGTTCGGGCATCGTGCCGAACACGCCGGAAAATCTGCGCCGCTGGATGACCGATCCGCAGGAAGTGAAACCGGGCGCGCTCATGCCCAATTTCAAACTCAACGACGAGCAGCTCGCGCATCTGCTCGCGTATCTCGCCACGCTCCGATGAACGCCGCGTCACCGTCCTCCGCGTCCGCGCTCACGGCCGAATCCGTCGCCGAGGCCAAGCGCGCACACTGGCGTCTCGCGTGGCTCTCGACCGTCGATCACAAGCGCATCGGAATTTTGTATCTGTTGTTCGCGTTGCTGTTCTTCGTGATCGGAGGACTTGAGGCGCTCTTCATCCGCCTGCAACTCGCGGTGCCGAACAACACGCTCGTGTCGCCGGACGCGTTCAACGCGCTCTTCACGATGCACGGCACGACGATGATTTTTCTCGTCGCGATGCCGGCGTTGTTCGGCTTCGCGAATTACTTCGTGCCGCTGATGATCGGTGCGCACGACATGGCGTTTCCGCGGCTCAACGCGTTGAGCGTGTGGCTCGTGCCGTTTGGCGGAGCGCTGCTGCACTTCTCGATCTTCGTCGGCGTGCCCGACATGGGCTGGTTCGCCTACACGCCGTTGAGCGAGCGACCTTATTCGCCGTCGTTGGGCGTGGATTACTGGCTCGTCGCCTTGATCGTGCTCGGCATCGGCTCGGTCGCGACCGCGATCAATCTCATCGTCACCGTGCTCACGGTGCGCGCGCCGGGCATGACGCTGCGGCGGCTGCCGCTCTTTGTTTGGATCAACTTCGTCAACTCGTTCATCGTGATCTTCGCGCTGCCGGTGTTGAACGCCGGACTCGTGATGCTCCTGATGGACCGGCAGCTCGGCACGAGCTTCTTCATGGAGCGCGAGGGCGGCTCGTCGATTCTGTGGCAGCACATCTTCTGGTCGTTTGGCCACCCCGAGGTCTACATCCTCGCGCTGCCGGCGTTCGGGATCATCTCGGAGGTGATTCCGGTTTTCTCGCGGAAGCCGATCTTCGGCTACGAGTTTGTCGCGGTGTCGTCGGTCGCGATCGCGCTGCTGAGTTTCGGCGTGTGGGCGCACCACATGTTCACCGTCGGGATGGGGCGCGGGCCGGACACGTTTTTTGCCATCGCGTCGATGCTGATCGCGATCCCGACCGGCGTAAAAGTGCTCAACTGGAGCGCCACGATGTTCAAGGGCAGCGTGAAGCTCACGGTGCCGATGCTGTATGCGATCGCGTTCGTGGTGCAGTTCACGCTTGGCGGTCTCAGTGGCGTCACGCACGCGTCGCCGGCGCTCGATTGGCAGACGAAGAACAGCTACTATCTGGTCGCGCATTTCCACTACGTGGCGGTGGGCGGCATCGTCTTCGCGATCCTCGCGGCGATCCACTACTGGTTCCCCAAGATGAGCGGCCGCATGCTCTCGGAGCGGCTGGGGAAGTGGACGTTCTGGTGCATGGTGCTCGGTTTCAACGGCACATTCGCCATCCAGCACATCCTCGGCTTTCTCGGCATGGGCCGCCGCGTCTACACGTATCCAGATTTTGAACACTGGGGCTGGATGAACTTCGTCTCGACGATCGGCGCGTGCCTCATGGCCGTGGCGGCGCTGCTCCTCGTGTGGAACCTGCTCCGGAGCTTCTTCCGCGGCGCGCCGGCCGGAACGAACCCGTGGAACGCGTGGACGCTCGAGTGGGCGACGACTTCGCCGCCGCCCGTGCACAACTTCGACGCGCTGCCGCCGATCCACAGTCGCCGGCCGCTCTGGGATTACGCGAATCCCGATCGCCCTGATCCGCGCGTGGGCGGCGATGCGCTCACGGTGCCGAATCGCGCGAACACCTCGTCGTGGAGCCTCATCGCGTCGGAAGCGGCGTTCTTCGGCACGCTGCTGCTCGTGTTCTTGTATTTCAATCTCGAGCGGCGGCCGGGCCCAAACGCGAAGGATTCGCTCGATCTCGCGACGACTGCGGTGTTCAGCGTTTGTCTCTTCGCGAGCAGTTTCACGCTCTGGCGCGCGGAAGCCGCGGAGCGAGCCGGGCGGCGCGGCGGACTTGTCGGCTGGCTCGCGCTCACGATCGCGCTCGGCGCGGTGTTTCTCGTCGGGCAGGCGCTGGAGTATCGTGAGCTTTACCACGGAGGCGTGACGCTCACCGCGAATCTCTTCGCGTCGTCGTTTTATCTCCTCACCGGTTTTCACGGCTTTCACGTGCTCGGCGGCCTCGTGGCGCTGCTGATCGTGTTCGGGCTGCTCGTGACCGGTGACTACCGCAACCGTCCGTCGCCGCTCGTGGCGGTGGGGCTTTACTGGCATTTCGTGGACGTCGTGTGGGTGCTCGTGCTCGCGGTCGTTTACGTGCTGCCGCGATTCCTATGAAACCGCCGCCGTTAAAACTCGCGCCGCGTGACCGGGAGGAGGAACACGCATGAAACCACAACCGGAATCGCCGGCGCGCTCGTCGCACGCGCAGGGCTCCACCGAGACGCCGCCCGGCTGGGAGCGGATCGTCGCGGGACATCTGCCCGAGCCGACGTTCTGGCCCGCGGGCCTGGGGCTCGCGATCACGTTTCTCTTCTGGGGTTTCATCACCTCGTGGGTGGTGTTCGTCGTGGGGCTGCTGCTCTTCGTGTGCTCCCTCGTGGGCTGGATCCTCGATATTCGCCGTGAACGAAACTCCGACCACTCCTGAACACGGCGGACCGCCGCCCAGCGTGCCGACGCGCGAGGTCGCGGCGGTGATTTCGCGCCGTCGTTTTCTTACGCGACTTTCGCTTTCGCTCGCGGGCGTGTGCGCCGGCGTGCTGGGCGTGCCCGTGGTCGGCTTCATCGCCGCGCCCATTTTTAGGAAAGTCGCGGGCGTGTGGCGCGACGTCGGCGCCCTCAATGATTTCAAAATCGGCGAGACCGTGAGCGTGACATTCGAGGATCCGTCGCCGTTGCCGTGGGCCGGCGTGACCGCGCGCGCAGCGGCGTGGCTGCGGCGTGAGGACGAGCGGCAGTTCACGGCGTTTTCGGTGCATTGCACGCACCTCGGCTGTCCCGTGCGCTGGATGCCGGGCGCCAATCTCTTCATGTGCCCGTGCCACGGCGGCGTTTACTACGCCGACGGCAGTGTGGCGGCAGGGCCGCCGCCGCATCCACTTTTCAAATACGACGTGCGCGTCGTGGACGGCCGCCACGTGCAGGTCAAGGCCGACGCCATCCCGATCACGACGACGCTATGAGACGGCTGTTTTCATCGACGTGGCGGTGGGTGGACGATCGGCTCGGACTGAGCGATCTCTTCGGGCCGTCGCTCAAGCACCTCGTGCCGCGCGATGCGAAGTGGTGGTATGTGTTCGGCAGCGCGACGCTGGTCGCGTTCATCGTGCAGATCGTCACGGGTGTGGCGCTGGCGTTTTCGTTCGTGCCGTCTTCAGCGCAGGCGTTCGACACGCTGCAGTTCATCACCGACGAGGCGCCGTTCGGACATTTTCTCCGCGGGATGCATTACTACGGTGCGTCGGCAATGGTGCTGATGGTCGGCGCGCACATGGCGCAGACGTTTCTTTTCGGCGCCTACAAATATCCGCGCGAGATGAGTTGGGCGACGGGCGTGCTGCTGCTCGGCTTCACGCTCGTGATGGGGTTCACGGGGCAACTGCTTCGCTGGGACCAAACCGCCGCGTGGTCGGTCGTCGTCGCGGCCGAGCAGGCGGGACGCGTGCCGTTGATCGGCGACTGGCTCGCACGCTTCATTCTCGGCGGCAACACGCTCGGCGGCGCGACGCTCAGCCGCTTTTTCGCCATCCACGTTTTTCTGATCCCGGGAATCATGTTCGCGTTCATCGGGCTGCACCTGTGGCTCGTGTTGCGTCATGGTATTTCCGATCCGCCGAAGCCGGGAAAGCCGGTGAACCCGAAAACCTACCGGCAGGAATACCACGCCGAGCTCGAGCGCACGGGCGTGCCGTTCTGGCCGGACGGCGCGTGGCGCGATTTCGTTTTCGGCACCGCATTGATCATCGTGATCGCAGTGCTTTCGATCGTTTACGGGCCGCCGCCGATCGAGACGCCGCCCGATCCGAGCATTCTCAACGCGGATCCGCGGCCCGACTGGTATCTGCTATGGTATTTCGCGGTGCTCGCGCTGATTCCCGAGTCGCTCGAAGGCATCGTGATGATTCTCGGTCCGGTGCTGATCGCGGTGATCCTGCTGCTCGCGCCGATCATCAATAATCGCGGCGAACGCCACTGGTCGCGGCGTCCGTGGGCCGTGGGCGCGGTGCTGCTGACCGTGCTGATGATTGGTTCGCTCTGGATCGCAGGCGCGAAAGCGCCGTGGTCGCCGCTCTTCGAGGCCGATCCGCTGCCCGACGAAGTCGTGGGTGCGACCACGGGTCCGATCGCCGATGGCGCGCGCGTCTTTCACGAACGCGCCTGCCTCAACTGTCACTTGATCGAGGAACATGGTGGACGTCGCGGCCCCGATCTCACGACGGTGGCGAACCGGCTCACGGAAAACGACATCATCATCCGCATCGTGAATGGCGGGCGAAACATGCCCGCGTATGGCAACATTCTCCAGCCGGGTGAAATCGACGCGCTCGTGGTGTTTCTGAAGTCGCGCCGCGGTCCCGATCGCACGGAACGGGGCGGTCTGCGCACGGAGGGCGGTCCGAGCGATTCGCAGAAGTAACCACAAAACGGATACGCATGATTTTTCGTCAGCCGCTCTTTCGCGCCGGACTCGTGTTGGGCCTTGGTCTGGGTGGTTTCGTCGATGGCATCGTGCTGCACCAGATCCTTGGCTGGCATCACCTCATCTGCACGACGGCGACCTGCGCACCGGATTCGATCGCCACGCTGCAGCGCCAGAACACGCAGGACGGATTTTTCCACGCCGCCACCTGGCTGCTCACGGTGCTTGGCGTGGTGTCGCTCTGGCGAGCGCGGGACACGCCGTCGGGCAGCACGGGCGGGCGAGTCGTCTTTGGCGGTGCGGTCGCCGGGTGGGGCGTCTTCAATTTCGTCGAGGGCCTCATCGATCACCAGCTGCTCGGGATCCACCACGTCAAACCCGACAGCCCGCACTGGCTGATCTACGATCTCCTGTTTCTCGCGTCGGGCGTGGTCTTGGTCGCGGTGGGATGGGTGTTGGCCCGTCGCGGGTTCAGCACCAAGGCGCACAAAGTTTAAAATTTTCGCAAAAGTTAGGCGTAAAGGAGCCGATCATGCGGGGTGTTCACCCTATGATCGCAGAGCCGGGCACTTTTGTGGATGGCACCTTTGGTCCCGACGACATCGTGCGGGAGCTGAAGCATTTGCCCTCCGCTCCGAAGGTTCTCCCGCGACTAAAACGGCTCCTGAGTGACGGCAACTCGTCCCTGCTCGAGATCGTCGCGCTCATTCGGCTCGATCCGGCGATCGCAGCCCGCGTGCTCGCGGTCGCAAACAGCGCTTACTACGCGAAAGGCGTTCGCTGCTTCAACGTGGAGGAGGCCGTCCATCGCGTCGGCTACGCTCAAGTGTATGAACTCGTGTCCTTCGCGGTGGCCTCGCAGGTCCTCATCCGCCCGCTCGCCGTTTACGACCTCGAGGCCGACGATCTTTGGAAATCCTCCGTCGCCTGCGCACTCGCCGCGGAAATGCTCGCGACGCGCAGCGGCCAGGATCGCGATATCGCTTACACGGTCGGCCTGCTGCACTGCCTCGGCATGGTGGCCATCGATACGTGGGCGTTGCTCCATCGTCCCGAGTTGCGTCTGCGCAACACCGGCTTCCCGCGCGAAGCGATCGAAGCCGAGCGCGCCGTGCTTGGTTTCACGCAGGCCGACACCGGCGCCGCGCTGCTGAAACATTGGGAATTTCCCCGCGCGATGTGCGAACCAGTGCGCTGGCAATACGCGCCGCGCGCGTCGGACGGCTACGCGCGCATGGCGTGTCTGCTGCATTGCGCGAAGTGGCTTCGCAGCGCCGCGTGCGCCGCGCCGGGGGCGGAGCTTCCGCCGCTTCCCGCCGAAGCCGCGCAACAAATGGTCCCGCTACGCGCGGGCGAATTGCCGACGCTCGTGAACGAACTGAAACATCGCGTGGACGAGGTGAGCTCGCTCCTCGACGTCGAAGACGACGGCACCGCGGCGTTGCGGGATCACTTTCCCGCTCAGATCTGGGCGTGAGTCGCGCCAAGGTGCGGCTCGAGTCGGGACACGTTGCGCACCGCGTCGGGACAAGGTGCGGTCTGACTCGGGACTGATTGCGGACCGGGTCGTGCCACGGTGTGAACAAGGTCGAGCCAGAGTCCGGACCGGGTCGCGCCACGGTGCGGACAAGGCCGAGGCGATGTGCGGACCGTCGCGGGAAAATCTCAGGCGCTGGTGCGCGCGTAGATTTTCTGCAGCAGCGCGGCCGAGGGCGCGGTGGGATTCGGCGTCGGTTTCGGGCCGGACAAGCTGTAGCGGAGGAGCAGTTGCTCGTTCTCCTTATCGAGCTGCAGAATCTGGAGGATGCGCGAGCGCGTGCTCTCGAGGAGATCGCGGGTTTCGGGATCGCGCACCGGACCGGCGGAGAGGCCCCTCAGGTTTTCGAGCGACTGGTCGAGCCGCTCGAGGAGGGAGCGTTTCTTTTCGACGAGTTCGGGCGAGAGCGGCTGCTGGTGCTGGCGCAGAAAACGATTCTCCTCCAACGCGCAGGCGTGGAGATCGTCACAAAGCTGGCGATGTTGTTGTATCGCTTCCGAGGTCGTCATTGGTCGGCGGGGCGGCGACGGCGGTTTTTTGGCCGGTCGTGGTGTCGAAAAGGATGGAGACTTGGTTGTCCACCTTATCGCGCCAGGCGACGTGAGCAAGACGTGTCTCGGCCATGAGCACGAGATCGGCGATTTCGGGCGAGGGATTGGGGCCGGCGAGTTGGATGACTTCGCGGAAGGTCGCGGACGCGCGGGCGATGTCGCCGAGTCGCTCGAGGCAAAGGCCGACCTGATAGGTCGCGGGAATTTTCCACGCGAGTTCGGGCGTGAGGGCGGCGAGGGCCTGATAGATGTGGAGCGCGTTGGCGATGTCGCCCGAGGAGAAGAACTCGTTGGCGAGCTGGTTGCCGGTGCGGCGCTGCCAGTAGGCCCAGCGTTTGGGATCGGCGTCGACGTGCGCCTGCTCGGCGCGGAGCAGTTCGAGCGTGGCGACGAGCGCGTCCTGCGGGCGCTTCAAGTTGCGCAGCGAAACGGAAAGAAGGTAGCGCGCTTCGGGAACGTTTTCGTCGGAGGGCCACTGCTCGAGAAAGGCGCGGAGCGTGGTGACGGCGGACTCGTAATCCGAAAGCAGATACTGCGAATAGGCGGACTTGAAGTGCGCGCGCGCACGATCGGACGGCGCGAGATCGAGCATGCGCAGGCGCGAGAAGAACTTTGTGGCTTCGGCGAAGTCGCCGACTTGGAAATACGTCTCGGCCACTTCGAACTGCGCGGTTTTCGCGAGCAGTTGGTAGTGCTCGAAGCCGTCTTCGGACGGCAGCTTCAGCGTGGAGTTGATGACGTTGTAGAAGCGCGCGATCGCGAGCTTCGTCGCGCCCATCGCGCGCAGCGTGCGGCCGAGATCGAGCAGGGCATCGGGCACGCGTTCGTCGGACGGGTATTCCTTGAGATACTTTTCGTAGATTGCGGCGGCCTTGGTGAGCGCGCCTTGCTTGCGGTGCATCTTCGCGAGGCCGAGCAGCGCGGACTTCGTTTCCGCGAGCGGCGCCTTTTGATTCAGCACCTGGCGAAACGCGATCTCCGCGGCGTCGAAATCGCCGCGTTCGGTGAGACTGTTGCCCAGGTTGACGAGACCCTGCGACTCGCGCTCGGTGAGTTGCGAGAGGTCTTCGGGCGACGTGGGTGCCGAGGCCGCAGTGGGTTCCGCTACGCTTTCCGCTGCCGGCGCAGCGTAGTCGGAAGCCGTCTGGACCTCCGCCGGCGATTCCTCCGCGGCCCACAAGGGCACGCGTGCGAGCAGGAGCAGCGTCGCTGCGAAACAGCAGCGGCGGAGCGTGGAGAGCGTCGCAGAGCGGAGGATCATCGAGGAGTCTGAGTGTAAGTCGCGGAACTCGGCGGCAGCGGAGCGGCCGTGGGCGCGGTGCGCGGCACGGGCACGATCACGCTGGGATCACCAGGGTGCGCGGCCGGAATTTGGAAATAAGGCAGGAAGTCCTCGGCGCGCACCGGCGGCAGCGTGTCGTCCGGCAGAATCGGCGGCGGAACGCGAACGACCGGCGGCTGAACGGCCGCGGATTCGGTGCCCGGTGTCAAAACCGTGCCCGGCACGTAGACGGACGAGACGACGACTTGGGCGACGTTGTTTTCCGCCGTGGCGGGAGGAAGCGTCGAGACCACGTCGGACGCCTCGTCGTGCTGCTGATGGTGAAGAGCGTCGCGTTGTTCGGAAAGAGGCAGGGGCGGAGCCGAAGCCGGCGGGTGGGTGGTGAGATCCGGCGGAGGTAGCGGTTCTTCGAAGCGCAACGGAGGCGCGCCGAGAACGGTGAGATACGGTTTGAGAGGCAAAACCGCTACACTGTAAGCGTGCGAGCCGCACCATGCTTTCGCCACGGCGAGTAGCGGAAAGAGGAGCAGCAGCATCCATGGCAGTGCCGGGCCTGCACCGAGAGAGGGTGCCGGCGTTGGTTCGCGTTGATTCATTGAAAAAAAGACAGTCCATGGAATGGATCGTCCTGATGTGCCCGCCGATATATCGGCGCGAACCGGGCGGGCCTGAAGCGAGTTTTACGTGAGAAGCCGGCTCAGGTCCGGCTTTCGTCGAGGAGCGCGCGCATGCGGCGGCCGACTTCCTCGAGACGGTAGGGTTTTTGCAAAAACTCGTTCTGGTTGAGCTGCTTGAATTCTTCCCGCACGTCGGCGGAGATGTGGCCGCTGACGACCAGAACTTTCACGTCCGGACGGCAGACGCGCACGATCTTGAGGACCTCGAGCCCGTTCGTGCCGGGCATATTGAGATCGAGCAGAATGGCGTCGATCGGACGCGTGGTGTCGCCGATGAGTTCGATGGCTTCGAGGCCGGTGGCTGCGGTGGAGACGCGGTAGCCTTTGCGCGTGAAAGCCGTCGCGAGCAGCGTGCGGAGCGAGTTTTCGTCGTCCACGATGAGGAGCGACTCGGTGCCGCTGGGAAACTCGCCGTCGGTGGACGTGGGAGTGGCGACCGCGACGTCGGCCGCGAGCGGGAGATAAACGTGAAACGTGCTGCCCACGTCGATCGTGCTGTCCACGTCGATGAAGCCGTGATGGCCGGACACGATGCCGTAAACGACCGCGAGCCCGAGGCCGGTGCCCTGGTTGGTCTGTTTCGTGGTGAAGAACGGTTCGAAAATGCGCGCGCGCACTTCCGGTCGCATGCCGCAGCCGGTGTCGGCGACATCGAGGCGCACGTAGCGGCGGCCCGGCTCGGCAGGCAGGTGTCGCGCGATGAGTTCGGCGGCGGAGCGGATGCTGGTGGAGACGGTGATCGTGCCGCCCTTGGGCATCGCATCGCGGGCGTTCACGCAGAGATTGAGCACGATCTGCTGCAACTGCGTCTGGTCGCCCATGAGCGCCGGGAGTTTGTCGGCGAGCGAAAGCTGAAAAGTGACCGTGCGGGGAAACGTCTCGGCCATCAGCGCGATCAAATCGCGCGCGAGTTGGTTCAGATCGACGGGCGCGTAGCGCACCTCGGCCTTGCGGCTGAACGTGAGGATCTGCTTCACGAGTCCGCTGGCGCGCTGCGCGGCGCGGTGAATTTCCTGCAGACCTTTTTGGAGAATGGCCGGCTCGGTCCCGCCCTGCATACAGAACTCCGCGTAACCGTGGATGATCGCGAGCAGGTTGTTGAAATCGTGCGCGATGCCGCCGGCGAGCGTGCCGAGGCTCTCCATCTTGTGCGCCTGGCGCAGCTCGGCCTCGAGGGCTTTGCGGCCGGTGATGTCTTCGCGCAGGCAGAGGAGGTTGGTGATTTCGCCCGCGGGATTGCGCACGGGAGACACTTTCACTGACTCCCAGATCGTGGCGCCGTCGGCGCGATGCGTGGCGAATTCGCCGAGCCACTCCTGGCCCTTGCGCACGGTGTCCCAGAATTGTTGATACGATTCCTCGCTCGTGTGGCCGTCGCGGAAAACGTCGACGTTGGAATCGAGAATGTCTTCGAGCGTGCGGCCGGTGACTTCGGTGAACTTCGGGTTCACGTATTGCGCGCGGCCGTCGAGATCGGTGATGACGATCGCCACCGGCGACTGCTCCACCGCGCTCGAAAGCCGGTGATATTGCTCCTCCGCGAGACGCTGGCGCGTGATGTCGCGACCGACCGCGCGGATCGCGGTGATCTGGCCATTGGCATCGAGCTGCGCGACTTTTTCCCACGCGAACCAGCGGATGCCGGCGGCCGTCATCCAGCGGTTTTCCGTGACGCCACGGTGCGGCGGTCGGGCGAGCTCGGCAAAAGACGTCTGCTCGAGCGCGGCGTCGTCGGGGTGGATGAGCTCCAGCAGCGACAAACCACGCAGCATGCTCACCGCACGGCCGAATTTGCGCGCGAAGGAGAGATTTCCGGCAATGAGGCGACCGTCCGGCCCGCAACAATACGCCGGATCGGCGCTGTTTTCCCACGGGCCCAGCAGATTATCCACCGGCGATGGCTCGCCGGCGATCGAGTCGCTCAACAGGACGGACATTTTCCGCAATTTATCGGCCCAAAACGCCTTGGGTTGAGGGAGAAACCTCAGACGAGGCCCTGGAGCATCGACGGAAGACGTTGCAGGATATTCGCCAGCGAGGCGCGTGCGAGCATGGCCTCGGGACCTTCCGCTCCGTAGAGAATTTTCCACCCGTCGAGCGCGAGCCAGGAGTCGGCTTCGACGGGAGGGACGTTTTCAAAACCGCCCGTGACGCCCGCGTGGCGCACCACGTGATCCGCCACCTGCACGGCGGCGGCGAAGATGCGGTGATTCGGCGCGCGATCCGGATCGTTATGATGAAGCACCGCGGCGATGATCTCCGGCGCGATCTTGTGGCGGCCGAGATAGTAGGCGCCGATGCGGGCGTGATCCCAGCCGATCAACTCGCGCTCCATGCGGCACACGTCTGCGGAATCACGCGCCGGCTGGTTGATCAACGCGCGCAGCTCGTCGGGAAACGCCGTCGCCATGACGACCTTGCCGACATTGTGCAACAGGCCCACGAGGTAGTCCGTGTCGTCGTCGATCTGCACCGTGGTCGAGGCGAGGATTTCGCGCGTAAGGATCGCGGTGCCGATACTGTGGCTCCACAGATCCTTCCATGGCAGCGAGGCTTGGTTGAACTGGAGTTTTTCCAGATCTTCGATGACGGGAGTGGCCATCGACAGCTCGCGAATCTGACGCAGACCGAGGAAGAACACGGCTTCCTCGATGTTGTTCACGCGCGTGGAGAGCCCGAAGTAGACCGAGTTGACCATGCGCAGCAGTCGCGCGGTCAGCGAGGGATCGCGGCGGATGATTTCGGCGATCTGGGAATTCAGGCTCTGCTCGGCGGTGAGCAGACTGTTGAGTTGTCGGTTGATGCTACCGAGCGAACCGAGCTTGGGGCACCCATCGATGCGACGCATGATGACGTCGTCGGAGAAGGGACCCGCGCTCGCGGATGCGGTGGCGGACGCAGAAGCAAGAACCATGGAGAAATTGGGTAGTTACGGCATGCCCCACTGGGGGTGAAACCGCAGCAGGTTTATCGGCGCGGAAGCGGGTTCGCTTGAGTGCGATTGTGCTCAAGCTGCACGATCAGCGAGCCGATCAAACTCTCGCAGTCGCAAACGCCCAGAGAGTGTCGATTTCCATCACCCAGCGTCGGTTTTTCGGCTTTCGAGCCTCGAAAGTCGCGCTGTCGCGTGCCGGTGCGGCTCGACTCGGGCTTCGCGACGGATGCTGACGCCCGCGTTGCAACAACTGCTGCGCGACGGGGAAGCGCATCACCAACGCGGACGGTTTGCGGAAGCCGCGATGATCTTTGCGCGTCTTCGCCAACTCGCGCCGCGCGATGCCGCCGGTTGGCATCATGGCGGGATGGCTGCACTCGCGGCCGGACAAGCCGCCGAAGCCGTTTCGCTGCTCGCGCGTGCGCTGCAACTGAATCCCGCGGCGGTCGCCACGGCGTTTGGTCTCGGGGTCGCGCGGGTCGCGGCCGGCGATCTTCCGGGGGCGGAATCGGTATTGCAACAGGTCGTCAAAACGCATCCCGCCATGGCGGAGGCGTGGCATTATCTCGCGCTTGTATTCAAAACTTCAGGACGGATCGACGAGGCGATCGCCGCCCAGCGCAACGTCGTCGCGCTCAAGCCGAACTACGCGCCCGGCTGGCATGCGCTCGGATCTTCACTCTCCACGCACGGGAGCCCGACGGAGGCGCTCGGCTGCTTCGAACGCGCGCTGAAACTCGATCCCGGCAATCTGCGTTCGCAGCTCGGGCGGGGCATGGTGCTGTTCAAATGTTTCCGCGTGGAGGAAGCCGAGGCAGCCATGGCTTCCGTCGTCGCCCGCGATCCTCGTCAGCTCGAGGCGCAAAGTTATCGGCTGATGGCGCTCAACAGTCTCGAGCATCGCTCGAGCGAGAGCGTTTTCGCCGAGCACGTGGCTTTCGGTCGCGCGTTGCCGAAATCGCCTGCGCCGGGGTTTGGCCAAACTGCCGAACCTGCGCGGCGCCTGCGCCTCGCGTTTCTCTCGCCGGATCTGCGCGAGCACTCCGTCGCTTATTTTCTCGAACCACTTCTGCGGCACCTCGATCGCGCCGCGTTCCAGATTTTCCTCTATCACGATCACGGCGTCGTGGACGCGGTGACCGAGCGCTTGCGTGGGTTGGCGGATGGCTGGCGTCATTTCGCAGGTCAGGCGGATGGTGTAGTGGAAAAAGCGATACGCGAGGATGCGCCCGACGTGTTGATCGATCTCGCCGGCCACACGGGCCTGAACCGACTGCCTCTTTTCGCGCGGCGGCTCGCTCCCGTGCAGGTGACCTATCTGGGCTATCCCAACACCACCGGGCTGCGTGAAATGGATTATCGCTTCGTGGATGCGTGGACGGATCCCGCGCCGACCGCCGACGCGTTGCACACGGAAAAACTGGTGCGCTTCTCCGCGACCGCATGGAGCTACCTGCCGCCTGCGCAGGCGCCCGAGCCCGCGCCCCCGCCGTCGATCGGCGAGGGGAGAATCACGTTCGGCTCTTTTAACAACCTCACCAAGGCGACCGACGGCACACTGCGCCGCTGGGCACGCCTGCTCGAGGTCGTGCCGGGATCGCGACTGCTGCTGAAATCCGGTGGGCTCAACGAACCTGCCGTGCGGGAACCTTTTCTGCGTCGCCTTGCGGCCGCGGGCCTGAGTTCCGACCGCGTCGAGTTGCTGCCGCATGCGCGTGACACCGCTTCGCATCTCGCGCTTTACGGGCGCATCGACATCGCCCTCGACACGTTTCCGTATCACGGCACCACGACCACGTGCGAAGCGCTTTGGATGGGCGTGCCCGTCGTGAGTCTCGCGGGCGGCCGCCATGTCTCACGCGTGGGTGTTTCGCTGCTCAACGCCATCGGACATCCCGAGTGGATCGCCACGCACGAGGATGATTACATCCGCATCGCCACGGAGCTCGCGCACGACGCCGAGCACCGCGGTGTGCTGCGGCGGGAGTTGCGCACCGAGATGTTGCGTTCGCCGTTGTGCGATTATTCCGCGCAGGCGCAGCGTTTTGGTTCCGCTCTTCGCCAGTGCTGGGAGACGTGGTGCGCGAGCGTGGCGGAAAAGGAGAGGATGGCGTCATGATGGCCTCGAAAACCGCTCCCGCGCGTTCTCCGCGCGCGTTGCTCGAACAGGCGCTGCAACTGCACCGCGCCGGCAAACTCGACGCGGCCGAAGCGCTCTACCGTCAGGTGCGCGTGGCCGATCCGCGCAACTTCGATGCGCTGCAACTCTCGGCCTTGCTCGCGCAGCAGCAGGGACGATTGCCCGAGGCGCTGACCCTTTTCCAAAGCGCACTGCGCGTGCGTCCCGATGCGAACGATTGCCAGCTGCGCTACGCGAGCGCACTTGCTTCGGCCGGTCGACATACCGAAGCGGAGAAGATCCTGCGCCTGCTCGCCCAGCGCGGCTCGGCCGAAGCGTGGGATCAACTCGCACTCGTGCTGAAGATGCAGGACCGCCTCGGCGACGCGATCGCGGCGCACGATCACGCGGTGAAACTCGCGCCCCAAAATGCTGCCTTCTGGTGCAACCGCGGACTCGGTCTCAGCCTCGCGGGCGATTATGCCGCTGCACTCGAATCGCAGGAGCATGCGCTGAGAATTGCGCCTGATTTTGCCGCCGCGCGCTTTGGCCGGGCGCAGTCGCTGCATCAGCTCCATCGTCTCGCGGAGGCCGTGGCCGACTACGATCGATTTCTGACGACCGAGCCGCGTCACACGCAGGCGCGCAGCTATCGGCTCTTTGCGTTGCAGCATCTCGGCACGCTCTCGCGCGAGGCGTTGTTCGCCGAACACGTGGAGTATGGGCGCATCGTCAACCCGGCGCCGGCTCGTGCTTTCCCGAATTCTCGCGACCCGGAACGTCGCCTGCGCGTCGGCGTCGTTTCGCCGGATCTGCGCGAGCACTCGTGTGCTTACTTTCTCGAGCCGCTGCTGCGACACCTCGATCGCGCGCAATTCGAGATCGTGCTTTATCACGATCATTTTCGTGAGGACACGATGTCGGCGCGATTCCGCGAACACGCGTCCGCGTGGCGCAACACCGTGTCGCTGGCCGATTCCGCGTTCGAGAAACTCGTCCGCGACGACACGCCCGACGTGTTGATCGACCTCGCCGGCCATACGGGCACGCGCAACCGTCTGCCGGTTTTCGCGCGGCGACTCGCGCCCGTGCAGATCACGTATCTCGGTTATCCCGACACGACCGGCGTGCCGGCGATGGATTACCGCTTCGTCGATCCGATCAGCGATCCGGAAGGCGAGGCCGATGCGTTCGCGACTGAAAAGCTCGTGCGCTTTTCGTCGACTGCGTGGTGCTACTCGCCGCCGGCCGACTCCCCGGAGGTTTCCTCCGAGCCGCGTCCGGCGGATCGTCCGCTTACGTTTGGCAGTTTCAATCATCCTGCGAAACTCACCGACGCGACGCTCGCGTGCTGGGCCGAACTTCTCGCGCAGACCCCGGGCTCCCGTCTGTTGCTCAAAGGCTCCGGACTCGGGGGCGGACCTGAGCGCGCGGAGTTCGAAGCGCGCCTGGTGCGGAATGGCCTGCCGCTTGACCGGGTCGAGCTGCTCGAGCGCACCCCGGACACCCGTTCGCATTTGCAACTCTACGCGCGCATCGACGTGGCGCTGGACACATTTCCGTATCACGGCACGACGACGACGTGCGAAGCACTCTGGATGGGCGTGCCGGTCGTGACACTCGCGGGCGATCGTCACGTCTCGCGTGTCGGCGCGAGCCTTCTGAGTGCGGTGGGACTCGACGACTGCATCGCAACCACGCCCGCCGACTACGTGAAAATCGCCCGGACACAAAGTAAACGAATAGATGACTTTGGGCGAAAGGCTCTCCGCGAGCGGATGCAGCGCTCGGTGTTGATGGATCACGCGGGACAAGCAGCGCGCTTTGGCGCGGCCGTGCGCGCATGCTGGCGCGAGTCATGCCGCACCTTGGCTCGACCCGGGACGTAACATGGCGCAACCGAGGACACTTCAGCTGCTCCAGGCCGCGATCGCGCATCACCAAGCTGGTCGGGGCGCGCAGGCCGAGGCGCTCTATGCCCAAGTGCGCACGGCCGATCCGCGCAACTTCGACGCGTTTCACCTCTCCGGGTTTCTCGCGCTGCAGCAGAAGCGTATCCAAAACGCCATTACGCTTCTCGAACAAGCGGCCCGGCTGAATCCTCGTTCGGCGCTTTGCCTGCTGCGCCTTGGCCACGCGTTTCGTTCGGTGGGGCGAATCGCTGAATGCCGCTCGGCCGCCGAGCGCGCGGTCGCCGCCGACCCGAAGTGTGCCGATGCGCATTTTCTCCTCGGCGAAATGGTCGGCAAACGTGACGGCATGGCTGCAGCCATTCCGCATTTTCGCCGTGTGACCGAGCTTCAATCGGACGCGGCGGATGCGTGGGCCAATCTCGGCGTAGCCCTCGCGCATACTGCGCACGCGGACGAAGCGTTGTCGTGTTTCGACCGCGCACTCGCGCTCGATCCGGCGAACGCGCAGGCGCTCACCGGTCGCGCGCTCGCGCTCCAATCGCTGCATCGTCCGGCCGAGGCTGTCGCGGTTTACGATGAAGTGTTGCGCCGCTATCCGCAGCATCACGAAGCACGCAGCGCACGGCTGCTGGCGCGCCACTACGGGGATGATGTTTCGGCTGAAGCGCTCTTTGCGGAGCACGTCGAGTTCGGGGCGCAGCTGCCGCCGGCGCGGTCGGCGGATGATTTCCCCAACGATCGCTCGCCGGACCGGCGTCTGCGCGTGGCGTTTCTTTCGCCCGATCTGCGGGCGCACTCGGTCGCGTATTTTCTCGAGCCGCTGCTTGCGCATCTCGGTCCGGAACAGTTCGAGATCGTGCTGTATCACGATCATGCGCGTGTGGACGCGATGTCCGCGCGGTTGCGGGCACACGCGCGCGTGTGGCGCGAATTCGCCGGGCACTCCGATGCCGCGGTCGCGGCGGCGATCGCAGCCGATGCGCCGGACATTCTCATCGATCTGGCGGGACACACCGGTTTCAACCGCCTGCCACTGCTCGCGCGGCGACTCGCTCCCGTGCAGGTGACGTATCTCGGCTATCCCGACACGACGGGCGTGCCCGCGATGGATTATCGGTTTGTCGATGCGATCAGCGATCCGCCGGGCGAGGCGGATCGTCGCGCCACTGAACAACTCGTGCGCTTCGCGCCGACCGCATGGGCTTACGCGCCGCCCGTGGATGCGCCGCCCGTGGCGGAGGGGAGGGCGCCGGGCGCGCGGGTGACGTTTGGTTGCTTCAACAACTTTTCCAAAGTCTCCGATGCCACACTGCGTCTGTGGTCCGATGTGCTCGCCGCGGTGCCTGGCTCGCAGCTCGTGTTGAAATCGCAGGGGCTCGACGATCCCGCCCAACAACCGCGCCTGCGTGCACACTTCGCCGCCGCGGGAATCGATCCGGAGCGTGTGCGATTGCTCGGTCGCACGAGCGGCATCGCGGCGCATCTCGCGTGTTACGCGCAGATCGATGTGGCGTTGGACACGTTTCCGTATCACGGCACGACGACCACGTGTGAAGCGCTCTGGATGGGTGTGCCGGTGGTCTCGCTGGTGGGTGATCGGCACATGGCGCGGGTCGGCGCGAGTTTGCTGCGCGCCGTGGGACGCGAGGACTGCATCGCGGCGACGCCAGCCGACTACGTGAAAATCGCTCAGACACAAAGTAACCTAATAGGTTACTTTGATCGCAAGGCACTCCGGGAGGCGGTGCGGGCATCGGTGTTGCTCGATCACGCGGGGCAGGCGCAACGATTTGGCGAGGCGCTGCGGGTTTGTTGGCAAACGTGGTGCACGAAGCGCCACGCAGATCGCGCAGACGCATGCGTTTCTGCTAAGACCTGAGAGGTTTGGGCCGATTTAGGGCACATGTTCGCTACGCCGATTCCGCGCGAGACGCTGCTGCATGTCGTTAAGTCGCTCCCTGCTTCGCCCCATATCCTGGTTCAGCTCGGGCATCTGTTGCTCGATCCGAACTCCGACATGGACGAGGTGATCAAGCTGTTGCGCTGCGACACGGCGCTCACCGCGCGGATCATTCGCATCAGCAATAGCGCGTTTTACTCCACGGGGCAGCGCAACGCCTCGCTGGAAGAGGCGCTCGCGCGCGTCGGCTTCAACGAAGTCTATCGCCTCACCGGCCTGGCGGCGCTCGCGCAGTTGGCGGACCCGGATCTCACGGCCTACGGCATCACCGGCGCGCAACTCCGCGAAAATTCGCTGCTCACCGCGCTCGTTGCCGAGGCGCTCGCGGCCCACACGGCCATCGACCCCAAGCACGCCTACACGGCCGGTCTCCTGCGCTCGATCGGCAAGATCGCGCTCGACGGCGTCATGCGCGCCGGCAGCAAGCCCGGCTTCGCCCCGCTCTCCGCAGGCGACGATCTGCTCGATTGGGAAACCCGCGCGGTCGGTCTCCACAATGGTGAAGCCGCGGCCGCGATCCTCGCCGAGTGGCGTTTCGCGTCGCACACGATCGATGGCATTCGCAGCCACTACCGGCCGTTGCCGTCGTCGCCGGCGCTCGCCAGTTTGCTCAATCTCGCCGCAGCCGCGGCCGATCGCGGCGGTCACGGCCTTCCCGGCGAAACCTCCTATTGGGACCTTTCGTCCGAGAAACTTTCGGCGGCCGGCGTTTTGGAAGAAGAAGTGGAAAACGCCACGCGCCTCGCCTTGATCCAGTTTGGACCATTGCGCGCGGCGCTTCGTTGAGCCGTTTCTCGGCTAAATTTTTCCATCGAACGCAGCTTCTGTTCGGCTGCGTGTGTGCGAGCGGTTTGCTTGGGGATTCCGCCCGGCAAAATCTGCCGCCGAGAAATTTGGTGGGCAGGGCAGGGTGCCTACATCGCTATAGTGACGCTAAAAATTATCTGTTTATCATTGGTATTGAGTTAGTTGAGCAGGTCATTTCCGCATAGGCCTGAAACTTGCAATCGCGGGAGGTCCCATGACTTCCGCGACTCTTTCGTCTCCCCCGCATTCCACTTCGATCCAGCCGGGTAGTGACGACACACCGCGTGCCACCAGCGCCTGTGCGGCGGTTCTCCAATCCGCGCATCAAGCGCTCGCCCGCCACCTCGCGGAGTCGAACAGCGCCGCCACCTTGCCCGCGCTCACCAACGCGCTCCGCGTTGCGTCGGCGGCCGTCGCCACGCTCAACCGCACGCAGCCCAAGGTCCCCGAAGTTTCCCAAGCGCTCGCGATCATTCGCGAGTTGATCGCCGCCGATCTTCATCCGCGTCTCGCCGCCGCGATTCCCCAGACGGCGCCCAGCGCCAAAGGCTGGCCCGGATTGCTCGCGATGATGCTCCTGCATCCGGCGTGGCATTGTTCGTCGGCCCCGACGCTCGACACCGTGCCCGAGTGGCTCGGCGAGGTTTACGCGTCGTGGCTGTTTGCCGTTCCGCAAAATTTCGCGGCTGCCGGACAGGCCGCCGCGTTCCTCGCGCACACCGAGCGTCACCTCGAGTCGCTCGCGCGCTGGACGGAAATGAACCCCGGCTCGAGCGTCGTGAAGACCGCGCTCGACCGCTATCACTCCGGTTCGCATTTCGCCCGGCTGAAACTCGCGTGCGCCGATCTCCGCCGTGTATCCGAACTTCATGGGCGCCTCCTCACGCGTCTCGTGCGCAAGCCCGGCAGCGATCCGGTGCTCGCCGCGTTCTCGCGCGAAGGTCGCCGCCTGCGCGTCGGTTTTGTGGCGCCGTCGTTCGACGACAACGTGCAGACGTGGGCCGCGCTCGCGCTCTTCACTGAACTCGATCGCGAGCGTTTCGACACCGTCGTCTACGTCGTGAAAACGACCGACTCACGGCTTGAGCAACACGCCCGCCAGAGCGCGGGTGAATTCCAAGTGCTGCCCGCCGATCTCGCCGACCAAGTGCCGATGCTCGCTACCGCAGGTTTGGACGCGGTCGTGTTCCTCGACGAAATCACCGGCTCGACCGCTGACGTCGCCCGTCTCGCCACGCATCGCCTCGCGCCGCTCCAGATTGCGACGAGCGCGCATCACGACGTCACGACCGGCCTGAACACGATCGACCTCTTCGTGACCGATGCCCGTGCACGCGACGTGTCGCACCAGTTTACGGAACGACTCGGACTCGTGAACGGACCGAGTCGCGCCTTTGAGCGGCTCGACCCGAGCCAAGGTCCGGACACGGTCGCGACGCGGTCCGAACTCGGTCTCCCGGAGAGTGGCACGCTTTTCGTGACGGCTGCGGACTGGAACCAGATTTCTCCGGAAACGCAGGACCGTTGGGCGCAAGTGCTCAAACAGGTGCCCGGCAGTTATCTGCTCATCCAGCGCACCGTGCGCGACGAAACCAGCGCGGACGATCCCGCGGCATTCGCGGCGAACTTCGACCGCGTGCTTCACACGCACGGGGTCACTGACGATCGCTTGATTATTTCGGCGACGGCGCTGCCGAGTCACGACGAACTGCAGCGACTCCTCGCCGCCGGCGATGTGTATCTCGATACCGTGCCGAGTGCGGACGACTACGTGGCGCTGCTCGCGCTTCGCGCGGGCTTGCCGGTCGTGACGCTCGCGGGCGACACACTCCGCACGCGTCGCGTGGCTTCGCTGCTCGATTCCCTTTCCGCGACCGATCTCGTGGCCCACGACACCGCCGGCTACGTTGCGCTGGCAGCGCGACTCGCGGGCGATGCGGACCACCGCGCGGCCCTGCGCGAACAACTCCGTGCCCGCGCCACGGCGCTCCCTCGCGCGCTCGATGCGCTCGCGACTGCGGATGCGTTTGGCGACTTGCTCGAAACCGCGCACGACGCGCTGGAGTCGGCGGGCCTCGCGCGTTTCCGCAACAATCGCGAGCCGCTCGTGGTGGCCACCGATGCGGGCGATCCCGCGCAACATCTTGCCGCCGGTCAGGACGCGCTTGTCGCGGGCGATTTTCTCGCGGCCGCGACCTCCGCGCGTCTCGTGCTCCGCGCCCAGCCCAATCATGCGGCAGCGCGTGCGCTGCTCGGTCGCGCGTTGCTGTCCGTCGGACAAGCGAAACGCGCCGTGGATTATCTTCTCGCTTCGATCGAAGCCGCGGACGCCGATGCGACGCGCTGGTTCGATCTCGCTCGTGCGCTGCAGCAAAACGGCCAGCACGCCGACTCGATCCAGGCGCTCGAAACGAGCCTGCGACTCGACGGCAAGCGCGCTGATGCCTGGCTCATGTTGATCGAGCTCGCAGAGAGTTCCGGCGTGACCGACCTCGCGCGCGAAGCGTTCGAGACCTTGCGCGGCATCGAACCCGATCATCCCGAACTCGCCAACATCGCGGCCCGACTCGGCTGCTGATCGGACATGCGCGTTCTTTTCGCCACGGGTTCACCCGCCCACTACATGGCTCCGCCGCAACTCGGCGACGAGCAGGTGGTGTGCGGCCCCGACTGGAAGGACGAACGCGCGCCGAACGGCCGCTGGCTGTCGCTGCACACGCCTGCGGGCAGCTACGATCTGAGCGCGATCGCGGCGAAACTGCCACCCGAGCAAAAGCCGGACGTGGTGGTGTGTCTCGTCGACGCGAGTTGGCGCAACACGCCGTGCGGACTCACGAAGTTTTCATGTCCGCGCGTGCTGCTCGTGGCCGACACGCATCATTTGCACCAGCCGCTGGCGCAGATGATCCGCTACGCGGCCTCGGAGCCGTTCACGCGTGTCGTGCTTCTCTACGATCGTCACCACGTGGAGTTTTTCCGCGCGGCTGGCGTGAAGAATCTTTTCTGGTTTCCCGGCCTCACGTTTCCGCACTCGGACGCGATCGTGCGGCAGTCGCGCCAAACTTCGCGTGCGGCCCAGATCGGGTTTGTTGGCCAGGTCGGAAAACATCATCCGCGTCGCGCACGTCTCGCTGAGGCATTGACGGCGCAAAAACTTCCGCTGCGGGTGCAGCCGCTGCGACAGGCCGCGGCGATGAATTTCTACGGAGCGTCGCTCCTCGGGTTTAACGCGAGCCTCAACGGCGATCTCAATCTGCGCGTGTTCGAGATTCTTGCGAGCGGAGCGGCGTTGCTCACGGACGCGCTGGCGCCCGCGTCAGGTCTGGCGACGCTCCTGGGTGAAGGGCGTGAGATGATCACGTATCGCTCGCCCGAAGAACTCGCCGAGAGGGCCGCGCACGCGCTCGCCCGCCGAGCGGAGACCCAGGCGATCGGCGCTGCGGGCGCGAAGTGGTTCGACGCGCGTTTCAACGAGCGGCGACGCCGCGATGCGTTTCGCGCGCTGGCGTTCGATGGCGTGACATTGCCCGAATTTGCGCTGGAGCAGGGCCGCGTGAGCCGCGTGTGGTTTGGCGGCGACAAGCTGCGGCTCAACCAGGCGGTCGGCGTTTACGAGATGATGCAGGAGCTGCATCGCGCGCAGGAAACCGTGACGATCGCGTGCGACGCCTCGGTGCCCACTGACGTGGTGGAACTTTACGAGACGCTGCCGCGCATGAAAGTGGTGCGCGCCGCGGCGGCGGCCGATCTCGCGATCTGCAGTCGCACGCAGGCGAGCGGGGAGTTTTCGAAACACGCTGCGCGCGTGTGGTGCTGGGACGCAGGCGCGAGCGAGCTTCCCGTGCTGGCGAAACATCTTCAAGCGAGCGGGCTCACCTTGCAGGCGGGAGCGCATGCGCTGTTCGCACGCAGCGATGCGGCGCCGATCGCAAGTGCCGCGGAGGACTTGCCGGAGTTGTTGAAGCGTTCCGCCGAAAGGCTCGCTCAGGAAGATTTCACCGCGACCGCGTCCTTCGCGGAACGTGCGGTGAAGCTCGATAACAAGAATGTGACCGCCTACGGATTGTTGGGCCGCGGCTTTCGCGGCATGCAGCTCTTCGACGGAGCGACGGTGGCGTTCAAGCTGGCGTCGCATCTCGAGCCGAAAAATGCCGAGTGGAAATGCGAACTCGGATTGACGCTGCGCGATGCGGGCAAGCTCGAGGAAGCTATCGCGACACTTCAAGCCGCGGTGCGGCTCGACGCGCGCCACGGTGCTTCGTGGTTCGCGCTCGGACAAAGTTTGTTTACGGCGAAGCGCTTCGATGCAGCAGCGGAGGCGTTTCAGCGCGCTCATGCAATTGCGCCGACCGATCCCCAGCCGCTGCTATGGCGCGGTCACGCATTGAAACGGCAGGGTCGTCTCCTGGAGGCGCTGCAACTGCATCAACGTGCGGTCGGCGGATCGGGCGCTATCTCCGCGCCGCCACCGGGCGCGCGGCGTCGCGTGATGTTCGTCGTGCAGCACGGCCCGTTTTGGCCGAGCATGGCCTCGGTGTATCGCGCGTTCGCGGCCGATCCCTCGTGGGAAGTCACGGTCGTCGCGCTGCCTTACAATCATCCCTACTATGTGAAGGAAGAGGAGCGCGACGCGGTCTTCGCTTTCCTGAAAAAAGAAGGAATTCCCTACGTGCACTGGTCTGAGGTTCGCCTGCAGCCGGGGTGCGCGGACGTGGTGTTTCTGCAGAATCCCTACGACGTGAGTCGCCCGGAAGGCTGGCGCACGCACGAAATCATGCGCTCGGTGCCGCGCATCGCCTACATCCCTTACGCGCTGGAGATCCACGGTGGGACGGAGAACGCGACGATGCACGTGAACCTCACGCTGCAGCAGCTCGCATGGGCGGTGTTTGCGCGCAGCCGGCGCCATCGCGCGACCTTTACGGAGCTTTGCGAAACGGGCGATGCGCACGTGGCTGTGACGGGCCATCCGAAAATGGACAGCGTGCGCGACCTCGCGTCTGTGCGCGACGAGGAGTTGGAGCGCTTCATCGCCGGACGAAAAATGGTTTTCTGGAATCCGCAGTTCGATGTGCGGCTCGATGGTTCGGCGTTTGGCAAAGGTTACTCGACCTTTCTGCGCTGGCAGGAGTTTTTGCCCGCGGAGTTCGCGCGGCGTCAGGACCTCGCGTTCGTGATTCGTCCGCACCCGCTGTTTTTTGCGACGCTCGAGCAGCGGAAGATTCTCACCGCGGAGCAAATCGCAGCGTTTCTCGAACGCTGCGCCGCAGCGGGAAATATTTTGGTCGATCGTCGCCCGAGCTATCTGCCGGTGTTCGCGGCGGCGTCGGCGCTCATCACGGACGCGTCCTCGTTCTTGCTCGAATACGCCGCCACGGGACGACCGCTGCTTTATCTGCACAATCCGAATGGGCCCGGACTCAACGCCGACGGTGCTTTCGTGCACGAACACTGCGCGACGGCGACGACGCCGGCGGAGATCGTGGAGTTTCTCGACGACGTTGCCCGTGGCCATGATCCCAAGGCGGAAACACGCCGCGCGGCTGTTAAGGACTACATGCACCTCCCGCCGGAAGGCGTCGCGACTGCGATCAAGCGCACGATCGAGGAACGGCTCACCGCGGAGTTTGCCGCGCTGCGTCAACGGAGGGCCGCATGAAGCAGCACCGACATTTCGCACGGATCAGCAGCGACAGAGTGGAGCGGTGACGACGTGCAGGCGTTCCGAGCAACTGGAGACAAGTGATGAAGGCAAATGAAGAAACGGCAGCCGCTTCAGGTGTTAAGCTCCTGAACCTACAGGCGATCGATGTCTGCAACAGCCGTTGCGTGATGTGCAACGTGTGGAAGGATGGGCGCCGGGAGACTATGTCGCTGGACGAGCTGGGCGAATGGTTGCGCCAGCCATTTTTCGCGTCGGTCGAGCACGTCGGCGTGACCGGGGGAGAGCCGACTCTGCGCAAAGATCTAGTTGCTCTTTATCGACTGCTGGCGGAATGCCTGCCGCAACTGAAGGGAGCCTCTTTTATCTCCCACGGGATGCAGACCGAGCGGATCGTTGCGATCTACTCGGAGATTCACGCGTTGTATGCGAGCCTGGGACTGCAATTCCAGGGGATGATCTCGCTCGACGGAGTTGGTCGAGTCCACGATGCGGTTCGCGGCCGGGCAGGAGCGTTTGACGCAGCCTCGCGGACCTTGCTCGCGTTGAAGGAGCGCGGGGTAAACGTGATCGCCGCCTGCACGATCGTGCGGGAAAACGTCTACGGGCTGCACGATCTCCTGGAGTGGGGGCAGCAGAACGGAGTGTATGTGCGCTTCCGTGTCGCCGAATTTGTCAACCGGCTCTACAACGACACTTGTGCGGATCAGATCCGTAATTTCAGCCCGCAGGAAATCCGCCATCTGGTGTGTTTCTTTTTCCTGCTGATCACCGAATACGAAAAGGACGAGGGCATTCGGCGGACATATCAGTCCATTCTTTCGATTCTCACGGGTGGAGAGCGATTGATCGGCTGTCCGTATCAGCGCGGTGAGGCTCTGAACGTGAGTGCGCGAGGCGAGCTCGCGGCCTGTGCGCCCAAAGGCGTGCCGTTCATGCCCGATTTCGCATCGCTCACGTCTCCGGAGATGCTGTCGCGGGCGGAGCGTGAGCGGATCGTCCGTGATCACTGCAGCGCATGTATCCACGACTATCACGACGGCTGGTCGGAGAAGGCGGCCCGTCAGAGGGAGGCTGCGCACTTGGCAGAAAACGAACTTTACGCCATCGCCGACGGCGCGATCGAAACGCGTGAGGCACCCGTTGCGCCACTCGATCTGGCTTCGATGCGACGGCTGATGCTTGTCGGCTGGTATGGCACCGAGACCGCCGGAGATATCGCGATCATCCGCGGGATTATTTCGGAGTATCTGCGCGAGAACGACGCACTGGCCTTCTGGATACTCAGCCTGTATCCGCATTACACGCGGACGACGGTGGCAGAGTGGCCGGACGACATCCGCGCACGCGTGAAAGTGGCGGATTATGTGAGCGGCGAGGCCCTCCTGGCGGCGCACGATTGCGACGCAGTGGTGATGGCTGGGGGGCCGTTGATGGATATTCACGAAACGGGAAAAATCCTCCGCTTGTTCGATCATTTCGCCCGAGCTGGAAAACCGCGCGTGATTGAAGGCTGCGGCGTGGGACCACTGAACAACGAAGATCTTCGCTGGAACGTGTGCCGCATCGCGCGACTCGCGACGAGGATTCGAGTGCGCGATTGCGCTTCGCGCGATCTCCTGCGTCGTTATGGTATTCGGAAGCCCATCGAAGTCCGGCCCGACCCTGCGCATACTTACATCCAGGAACTCGGCCTCCGTCATCACGGCCGCGACGGGAAAGTGATCCGCTGCTTCCTGCGGGAGCTGACGTCCGAATATCCGCAGGCGATTTCACCGGAACAAGCGACGGCCAATCTCAAGGGATTTCTGCGCCGGGTGCTGGAGTGGTATCCCGAACATCGGATCGAGCTGTGGGCGATGCATCATTTCCCAGTGGGCAAAGACGATCGACTGTTTGCGCGGGAGATCGTTCGGGAGATTCAGAATCCACGGCTTACCTTCGATTGGGTGCCACGCGCGCCTCGGGAGATTTTGGAAGCGATGGCTGCCGCGGAGTTTTGCGTGTGCATGCGGTTCCACTCCTGCGTTTTCGCGTCGGGCGTCGGCAGCCCGTTCCTCGCGATTGATTACACTGCCGGCGGGAAAATCGCGGGCTTCCTGGACGACACACGGCAGATCGGAAGGATCTGCGCGCTGAAAGATTTGGAGCAACTGGACCACGGCGGATTTGAGGCGAGAATCCGTTCGACGGGCAGCAGTCAGGAAGCAGCAAGCCTGGTGAGTTCCGGCCGTCCTCTCGTATTGCACCTCATTCAGCAGCTCGGCGGTGGTGGTGCGGCCCGGGCGATGATTTCGGTGGCCAAGCACTCACGGCTTACAGGTGGGCCGGATCACGCATTGGTCTCGCTCCGACCGGCGGACGAGGCGGGGCGGGCGCTCGCTCGTGACGCGAATCTCACGTTATTCGATGCGCCGCCGCGGCGCGCGCTCCATCGCGCTTTGAGCGAGGCCGACATCGTTCTGGTCCACTGGTGGAACTATCCAGAGGTGCTCCAGTTGTTCGCCACGGAACTGCCGCCGATGCGCTTGATGGCGTGGATTCACGTCGGTGGCTATCACGCTCCCTACATCCTGACGCGGGAGTTCGTCGAGTTCGTGGACTTCGCCGCGGGCTGCAGCGAGCATACGTGCCGTCATCCGGCCCTGAAGGATCGTTTCGATGATGCGGGCGAGCCGAAGACGGGGCTGATTTTCGCCAGCGCCGATTTCGAGAGGATTCGTTCGATGTCGCCGCGACCGCACGAGGGTTTCCGCATCGGATACATCGGCACGCCCGACCCGACCAAGATGCATCCCCACTTCATCCGCATGAGCAGCGGTGTTCAGATCCCGGGCGTGAAGTTCGTGATCTATGGCGGGGGATCGACGGAGGGGCTGAAGGACGACGCCGATCAGCGCGGTTGCGGTGACCGCTTCGAGTTCGCGGGGGCGGTGGAGGACATCGCTGGCGCCCTCGAGACGATGAATGTCTATGGCTACCCCTTGTGCGAAGAAACGTATGCCGCCGCGGAGCTGAATATTCAGGAAGTGATGTATGCGGGCATTCCGATCGTGGCGTTCCCGCACGGCGGAATTCCCGATCTGATCCGGCACAACGAGACGGGTCTGCTCGTGAATTCGGAAGAGGAGTATGCCCGCGCGCTCGAGTTCCTATATCACAATCCGCAGGAGCGTGAGCGTCTGGGCCGGAATGCCGCCCGGTTCGCCCGCGCTCATTGGGGCGCGGACAAGATGGGGACCAATTTCAACCGGTGCTTCGAGCGTCTCCTCAAGCAACCAAAGCGGACACGGCGGTGGGCCAGTGACGAGGCGTTACTCGTCTCCGGCGAGCTGCCGCGGGCGCTCGCGATGCACCCCGGGGCTCGTTTCTTCATCGAGTCGCTGGGCGAGGCGGGCGAACCTTATCGCCGGAGCGTTCTGGGCGAGACGGATGAGATTCTGCTGGCTGCCGAAGAGCAGATCTCGAATCAGCCGCTTTTGATGTTTTACTCCTGCGCCTACAATTTCGCGCCGTTGTATCCGAACGATCGATACATCGAACTTTGGAGCGGTCTGGGATATGCGGCCCATGGCAAACATGCCGAGGCGTTCGAGGCTTTTGGCCGCAGCGCCAGGGCCGGGCTCACGCATTGGAGAATCTCGTGGTATTGCGCGCAATCCGCGCGCGCACTCGGCCGGCTCGATGTGGCGGCCGCCGAGTTGCTCAAAGTGTTGCAAGCTGTGCCCACGTTTCAGGCTGCGCGACGTCTGCAGAGCGAGCTGCCGATGCCGAAAGTTCTGCCTGTCCAAGCCGAGATCGCGCTGCGGCATACGCAGGAAGCGCAGCGTCTGATCGCGGCCGGCCAGTTCGGCCGCGCGCGGGCTCATCTGGAAGCCGCGTCGAAAATCCTGCCGGACGAGATGGTGATCCTCGAACTCATTGCGGACATGGACTGCCGGTTAGGCAAGTTCGAGACCGCGGGTGAAATCGTAGCGAAGATCCTGCAGCGCGACCCCAAGAGAATGACCCCTCGGTTGGCGAAGCTTCGAGCAACGCTTTTTCGCGAGGGCGCGAAGCAAACCCGCGAGCGTTCGGCGGTCGCGCTGCCGGCGACGTAGCAGACGGGCAAATCGTTCACTGAATTCGTATGCGTGTTCTCTGTTGGACCGACTATCCCCCTGAGATCCTTCCCGTGCCTCGTTGCGGGGTGGAGCAGGTGCATTGCGGCCCGGCGTGCCGCGAGCGGATTTTTGGCGAGATCGTGCTCACGCTCGCCGCTTCCTACGGCGACGAAGCCGTGGCGTCGGTGCTGGCACGTTTGCCGGCGGAGCAACACCCGGAAATGTTTGTGCGGATTTTCGATCCGCAGGCAGCACGCACGCTGCGTCTGCCGTCGTCGCTGACGGGGCCCAAGATTCTGGTGGTCGGCGAGTGCGTGTATCCGGGAACGCCGATCCAAGCGGCCATCGCCGAGGCGCGGACCGGAGGTTACGATGCGGTGGTTTACCCGGGCGCGCGGTCTGACGTCACGTATTTCGATGCCGCCGGATTGCGGACGCGGGTGATGCCCTTGGTGGACACGGTCGCCAGCGAGCAGCCGGATGTGCGCGATATCGAGCGCGCGGCCGAGTTCGAAGCGTGGGTGCATCAATGGACGAGCGAGTGTGCTGCGACGGATAACGCGGCTTCGTCGAATTTGCTCGAACTGACTTTGTGCGAGGCGGTGCGAAGCGTGCGCGCCGAGTCCGGCCGCATCGCGTTCGTTTGCAGCGCCAAGGCGCGAAACGTGGCGGGCGACGCGATCGCGAAACTCGAGGGCGAAGGGATGGGCGGTGAGGCGGGCGGCACCGCGGGGGCGCACTTTCTTGTGCTCGCGGCGGGAGAGGTTTTGCCGGACAACGTCGGCCGCTTTCGCGGTGTGTGCTGGATCGGCGGAGCGGCGGACGGTGTCACCGCTGACGTCGCGGTGGCGCAGCGTCGCGGATTCACGCAGTCCGGCGCGACTTGGGCCGTGCGACCGGTGAAGTTGACGCCCGGAGAAATCGCTGCGACGGCCGCGCTCGACCGGGGCGACTATGTCGAGGCGGTTGCTGTGGCGAAGGGACTTTTGCAAGGTCCGGTGCGGAGCAGCGTCGCGTTGCGGGTGATGGCCGAAGCGGCGCTCGACGCGGGAAATCGCGAACTCTTCGACAAGCTCGCGAACCGTCTGCGCGTCGAAGCGCCGGCCGATCCGCGCTGGCGGGAACTCGAGCAACGCGCGAAAGCGGGCGCCCCGTCGTTGCGGGTGCGGCGGCTCATCCACTACGGCTGGCGCGAGCTGGTGCGCAACCCCACCGCGGCAAAGGCCAGCGGGATTTTAGCTTCCCGCGCCGATCCCAAAAGTCCCGAAGTGCTGGCGCTGGCGATGGCGTATTGCGCGCAGCAGGGCGACGTGGGCAGTGCGCTTGCGATGGCGCCGCAGTTGATGGCGTTGCCGTCCGTGCATGTGTCGACGCTCGTCGAACTCGGATTGCTGCTGCTGCGAAACGGTCGGGAGTTGGAGGCTTTCGATCATCTGCTGCACGTTGCGACGCTGTCCGGGAACAATAGCGAGGCGCAGTTTGCGCTGGCCGAGGTCGCGGTGCGCATCGGGCGACCGGATATCGCGGAAGACGCACTGAAGGATGTGCCAGCATGGCATCGCGCGTCGGCCCTCGCGAATAAGTGGCAGGCGAAATTGCGCGAGGCGCTTCCCGCTCCGGAGAAAGAGGAACGCGATCTCATCGTCTGTTACTGCGAGGTCTCCAGGTTTCATGGTTCGGGCGTGCTGGTGAAGCGAATGTTCGCGGGCGGCGAACCAATGATCACGGTCCGTTCACTTACGCTCTACGGCGGAGTAGTGGAGATTCCGGGCGAGCATTTCACGCTGAGGGGCGCGGGGTTTACGATCGAGCAGCGGATGAACATTCTAAGTAAGCTGCTGAAGCGCTTCCGTATCCGGCGGGTTCTCGCCGTGCCTTTTGCGCCAGAGGACTTCGAAAACGCGATCGCGATCCAGCGCCTGACCGGGGCGCCGCTGTGCACCTATGTGATGGACGACCAAACGCTCCACGCTTCGAACGTGCCGTCCGAGATCGCGCGGCAGGCTTTGGCTGCGTCGGCATTGCGATTGGCGATCTCAGCCGAGATGCGCGACGCGTATGAGGCACGCTTCGGACTGTCGATGGGGGTGGTGCCGCCGTTGATGGATTCACTCGCGCTGCAGACACCGAACTACTGGCAGCCAACCGGCGAAGCACCGCGCGGTGTGTTGGTCGGAAACATCTGGTCGGCGGGCCAGCTCGAGCAACTGCGCAGTCTCGTGCGCGCCTCGGGCCTGCAGCTCGACTGGTTCGGCAACACGAACCTGTCGTGGTATGGCATGACGAAGGAGCAACTGGAGCGGGACGGGATTCGCTGCCGGGGCTTCATTCCCGAGTCGGAACTCGCTGCGACATTGGCGACGTATCCGTTCGTGGTCGTGCCGAGCGGCATGCTCGACGGCACGGAAAAGGATGAGTGGCTGACGCGGCTGAGCCTGCCGTCGCGCATGGTTTTTATTCTCACGCAATCGTTCACGCCCATGCTGGTGCTCGGCAGCCCGGAAACGGCGGCGGCGAGATTTGTTGTCAGTCTCGGAGTGGGGCGCTCCTCGAGTTATCAACCGGACGAAGCGGCGCGCGCCATGGCGGAGCTCACGCATCCGGACGTGCGGGCGGAGTGTATCCAGAATGCGAAGACAGCGACGCCCGCGTTCGTGTATCCCAACTACGGCGAATGGATTTGGGCTTCGCTGGCCGCCGGAGAGCCGCTGCCGGCTTCCTGGCAGGCGTATTTCGAGCGTCCGCAGCTTACGAGCGGTGAGGCGAGCGTAGCTTGAACAAGGGATCATCTCGAAACCGCCATCGCACGTCCCAAGAACGGCAAAAATTGCCGTTAGCGGTATCGAGAAGCATTTCGCATGGGGCGAAGCGCGGAATAGGAGCTAAATATATATCGCAAAATACGTGTGATAAGTTAGTTGCGATTTTATCGTCAGCTGCGGCCTGAAATATGCTTAGCCGTGCCCGCCAGGGTCTGCTGCACCAGAATTTCTGAAGGCAGATCCGGACCAAGTCTGAGCCTGACACACACCCATGATCTCGCTGGTTACCGCTTGCATGAATCGTGAGTCGCATCTGCGGCGCACGCTACCCGCGTGGCTGAACTTGCCTCACGTTGCCGAGTTCGTGCTCGTGGATTGGTCCACCCGCGAATCCTTCGACGATCTGCTGGCACTCGATCCGCGCATCCGGATCGTTCGCGCCGTCGAGGAACCGAAGTGGATTCTGGCGTATGCCTACAACCTCGGCATCTCGCACGCCAGAGGCGACGTCATCCTGAAGTGCGACGCCGACTGCATGCCCGACGATGAACTCGCTGCGCTGCAGCCTGCGCCCGGACGTTTTTATGCGGGCAACTGGCGCACGGGAAACGCCGTCGGGAAGGCCTGCGCGAATGGTCAGTGTGTTTTCACCCGTGCGCAGTGGGAAGAGGTGAACGGCTACTCAGAAGTCATCCGGCGCTACGGTTTCGACGACGAGGATTTCTACGAGCGCCTCGCGCAGGCGGGGCATGTCCGGACCGAGATCAACCACGAGCAGCTGAATTTTCTCCGGCATTCGGACGACGAGCGGGTGGTAAACAACAGCCAGCCGGCGTCCGACGCCACCGTGGAGGAGTTTCTCAACCGGCAGCTTCACTACCATGAAGCCATCAACCGGCTGATCGCGGGCATGATGCCGTGGGGCCCCTGGTTCACGCGCGCGACCTATCACCCGGTGTCGTCTGACGAACGACTCACCGTCGTCCGACGCGATGTTACGCGTGAGATCCCGATTGCCGCGCCGCTCATGCAGCTAGCGCGCAGTCAGGCCGTGCGCTTCATGGCGGGCCGGCTTTGCAAGATCGCGCCGCCCGTCCTCATGCGCATGGACGAAGCTGCCTGTCTGACGCAGCTCGCGCGATTGGCGAAAGCGAGCGCAACGCAGGCCGCCTGAGCGTTCGGCTTGGTAGCGAGAACCGACACCAGAAGACTTTTTACCTCGTTTCCCGTGCGAGTTCTTTTCCTCAGTTGCCAGCCGCCGCACCACATGGCGCCGCCGCGTCTTGCGGCGGAGCAGATCAATGCCGGACCGTTTTTCGTGAGCCGGCAGATCGACGGACGCTGGATCTCGAAATCGACGCCTTACGGTGCTTTCGATCTCGCCGAGATCGCACGCGCGCTGCCCGACGACCAGCAGCCCGATGTGGTCGTGTGTCACGTGGATTGTGGCGTCGGCATCAAGCCGAGAAACATCCGCGCGTTTGGCTGTCCGGTCGTGTTGTTCGCCGCAGATTCGCATTGGGGCGATCGGGCGCTTTCCGAGATGGTGCGCTACGCGGCCAGCGAGCCCTTCGATCGCGTCGTTGTGTTGTATGACCGGCACCACATCCCATTTTATCGGGCGGCCGGCGTTCGCAACGTGCACTGGATTCCCGGCCTCACGTTTGCGCATGGCGACGAACGGGCACGCGCGGCATTGCGGGACACGCGGCACGCGCAACTAGCTCTGGTCGGAAAAGCCGGCTATCACTTCCGTCGCCAGCGTCTATTCGCGGCGCTGATCGCCGCCAAGCTGCCGCTCGCGTGGAAAGAGGTGCGACAGCCCGAGGTGTTGGCGCACTACGGGGAATCGCTCATCGGACTGAACGCGTCGATGAACGGTGACCTGAATCTCCGCGTCTTCGAGACGATCGCGGGCGGCGCGATGCTGCTCACCGACCGGCTTGCGCCCGAATCGGGCCTGGACGAACTGCTCCGCGAAGGCGTCGAAAAAATATCCTACGACAACGCGCAGGATCTCGTCGAAAAAGCGCGGCACTATCTGGAGCATCCCGACGAGGCACGGGCGATCGGCGAGGCCGGGCGTCGCTGGTTCGAAACGCATTTCAGCGAGGAGCGGCGGCAGGCCGCGTTTACGGAACTCGTTTTTTCCGGAAAAGAGCAGGACGTGTTCGCCACTCCGGCGAAACTGTCCACGACGATCGCGTTTCACGGCGCGGCCGAGCTCGACGGCACGCTGGCGGCCTACGATGTGATCAACGAGCTGCATCGTCAGCAGGAACATGTCGTGGTCGCGGTCGACGAAGCGCAACGCACGAAATGGGAAACGCTGGGTGCCTCGTTGCCGCGCGTGCGCGTGGTGGCGCTCGATGCGCCCGGGCAGAGCGGACCCGATTTCGCCATTTTGAACGCGAAGACGCTTGCGACAAAAACGGCGCAGGCGATTCCCGCCCGGCGCTTGTGGTGCTGGGATGCGACAACGTCGGACCTCGGCACGTTGCAACCCCGCATGGCTTCTCTGGGACTCGCACCGCGGCAGGCGTCGCTCGCGCTTTTCGTTCCCGGCAAAAAATCGACCGCGCCGGCCGACGAACTGGCGAACGAAGCACGGAAATATCTGGACGCGGGCGATCTCCAAGGCGCGCTCGTGCGAGCGAAGAACGCAGTGACGCAGAATCCGCGGCAATCCGACGGCTACCTCGTGCTCGCGGAGCTCGCGCTCGAAGCGAAGAACGAATCGCTGTTTCAAAAGACGCTCGCGAATGCACGCCGGGCGCAGCCCGACAACCCGCGCGTCGCGCTGCTCGAATGGAGCGCGCAAACGACGCCGTGGCCGTGGATTTCGCGGCGTTACCTGGCGATCGCGTGGAAAGCCACCGAGTCGCTGGATTTCGCCGCGGCGCAGCACTACGCGAATCTGGCGCTGCGCACGAATCCCACGCTCGCTGAGCCGCACTTCATTTCTGCGATTGCGGTCGCGCGACTGGCCGAGCGCGAGACGCGGCCCGAGTCGCGCAACGAACTGTGGCAAAAAGAAAAAGCCTACCTCGAGACCGCGGTCGCCGCCGATCCGCAGCGCAGCGATTTTCGCTTCGCCTTGGGCTACGCGTATCGACGGGACGCAGAGTTCTCGCGCGCGGCGGAACAGTTTGCCCGGTGCATCGAGCTCGAGCGCGACAACGCGGATTTTTGGTTCGCTTGCGGCGAAGCGTATCTGCGCATGGGCGACACAGGAAAGGCATCGGCGCATCTTGCCCCGGCCGCGGCACTGTGGCCCGACGATGCTCGGTTTGCTCATTACGAAGCGATGCTGCATGTCGAGTCTGCGCGAGTGGCGAACGTGAACGTGTCGCGTCCCGCCAGCGCTCTGGAGGCTACGATTTCGTAGCGAACGAAGGAGGAAAACCAGATGAATGCCGTGTGTGCGACGCCCCGCTCCGCTTCCGCTGTTTCTCGTTCTCTGAAAGAGCGAGCGGATGCATTGCTCGAAGTCGGCCGTTTTCGCGAAGCAGCCAATCTCTACCGTGGCCTCGTGGGGCGTTACGCGGATCAGGTGGGCGTGTTGCTTGGCTTGGGCCGTGCGTTTTTCCGTTTGGGTGATTGGGCGGGAATGCAGGCGTGTCTCGAGACGGTCTTGCGGATCGATCCGGCGAACGCGTGCGCTTCGGCGAATCTGCTCGCCTTGCAGGCGCACGACGCGAGCGCGCGGACCGACACGTGGTTCGACGAGTTTCGTCCCACCGACCGGATGCAGGCGGACCTGGTCTACGACGTCGGCATGAACAACGGCGACGACACCGCCTATTATCTCCATCGCGGCTTTCGCGTCGTGGCCGTCGAGGCGGATCCGGATCTCTGCAAGGTCGCGGCCACGCGATTCGAAAAAGAGATTCGCGCCGGTCGGCTCCAGATTGTGAACCTCGGCATCGCGGCCCAGCCGGGCGTGCTCGACTTCTGGATCTGCGAAAAGAAACGGGCGTGGAATTCCTTCGATCGCACGATCGCCGCCCGCGACGGTCTGCCGCACCACAGTATCCAGATTCCGTGTCAGACTTTCCGGTGGGTGCTCGCCCATTTTGGTATCCCGCACTTCCTGAAAATCGACATCGAAGGCCACGACTACCTCTGCCTTGAGGCGCTGAAAGATGCCTCGGACCTCCCGGCTTATTTGTCGGTGGAGCTGGGCAATCTGGATCGCTTCGTCGCGCAGCTCACGGCGCTCGGCTACCGCGGCTTCAAGTGCATCAGCCAGTATCATTTTCTCCCGTTGCAGCTCCCGCCCGCGCCCGAGCAAGTGGCGCTCGAAGCGGGGGTGTCGAAGCGATTGCGGCAGTTCGGGAGCTGGGCTTTTCCCGAGGGTGCGTCGGGCGCGTTTGGGGAGGACACGCTGGGCCGCTGGCTTGCGGCCGATGAAATCAGGCAAGTGCACCACCACTACGCGCAACTGCGCGAACAGCAGCGGAAGACGCCGTTTTGGTTCGGCGCCGGATACTCGTTCTGGCTCGATCTGCATGCGAAGCGTGAAGTCCCGGGCGACGATGGATCTCTTCGTTGATTCATGACCGCTGCATCCACAGATCGATCGCACACCGGTTCCTCTCCGGCCCATTCCGCGGAGAAACCACACAAGGTGCGTATTTGTTATTTCAATACGTGGGCGGAGGCGCTGGAGGAGGCGGGTGCGTATGTGGCGCGGGTGCGGACGATGGAGCTGGCGCCGTTTGTCACGAATCCGAAGGACCAGGCGCTCATGCGGAAGGCGCGGCTCGATTGTGACTGGTATGGCGAAAACACGCGGTGCTTCGCGGCCATGCAGCACGACGCCTTCGAGTTTCTGCCGGCGTGGGTTTCCGGTCCGCGCGGATTGATCGAGCTCAATGAGCGGCCGCGCGAGGCCGGCGAGGAGCGCTGGCTGATTTTCATGGGGCATCAGCCGCAGTCGCTCGGCGCGAACGCGGGCAAGGTGTTTTCCCTGCTCTCGCGGATGCGCGTGAAGCTGCTGTTCTATGCGTTCGACGAAGCCAGCCGGTTCATGCCGTGTTTTTCGGAAATCGCTCCGTATCTCGATGTGCTCATCCACGACGAGGCGCCGCTCGATCCGCGCGGCGCGGCGCGGCTGAAGCCGGAATGTCTGACGATTCATCGCAGCTGGGTCGCCAATGTCGTGCCGTTTGCCGTGCCGTTCCGCGAGGAGCCGGAGGAAAAGATCGTGTTTCTCGGCTCGCAGCTCGGCCTTACGCCGCATCGGTTGCGGCAGATCGAGTATTTGAAAAAGCGATACAAGGATCGCTTCGTGCCGTTTCACGATCACTCGGTGGACGTCGCGGATCGCGATGCGTTGAGTCGCTACAAAGTGGGCTTTTGTCCCGAGGGTCGGAAGTTCACGACGCCGGCGATGGCGAAGACGCACACGGACCGGCCGTTTTGGTCGGGGTGTCTCGGGCTGGTGCCGGTAAGCGAGGATTCGGCGAGCGGCGGCCGGCTGCAGGAGCTGCACGACGCGCAGGCGATCGTGCGTTATCCGCACGCGAATCTCGCCGCGCTCGGCGAAGCGTGCGATCGCGCGCTGGCGATGAGCGTCGAGGAGCGCCGCCGGATCTACGATTATTTCAACCGTCACGAAACGGTTGGGACCGTGGTGGTCGAGGCGATGGCGCAGAGCTACGCGCGGAATCAAACCGCGTAGTGGCTCGTGTTTTTGCGGCGCTCGGCCGAGAGAACGAGAAAGAGTAAGAGTAAGAGAAAGAGCGGCCGCGTTTTTTTGAGGTCTGAATCCGAGGCAGCCCGGCGGGGACGCCGGGCTCCACCTTGGAGGGAGTCGCAGCATGGTGCGGACTGGGTCGGGACTGAGTGTGCACGGAGGGGGAACTTTGGCGGGGTTTGGGCAACCGATGGTTGGCCAGCCATGCTCCCCATCACGCGAAAGACGGCGCTCCTTCTGAACTTCACCGGTAATGTCTACCACTGGGGCTGCTACGGCACGTCGACGGAGATTTATCTCTCGCTCGTGGAGCGGGGCTATTCGGTGACGTGGCTTTCGGTGCGTTATAGTCGCTCGTGTCGGCCGGTGCCGGCGAATTTGGCGGAGTTCCAATCGGAGGAATTTCGAGAGCGTTTTCTCAAAAGAAATCGTGCGCTGCACCACGCGTTAAAGGAGACGGACGTCGTTGTGGTGAACGGCGAGGGCACGTTGCATGGACGCGAGAACGAAGCGCCCCGAAATCTGCTCTACCTGATGTTTCTGGCGGCGACGGTGTATCGGAAACCGGTTCATTTGATTAACCACTCGTTCTTCCCGGCGGATCACGATGTGCCGGATGCGACGGCGGATCTTCTCTACCAAACCGTGGCGTCGAAGCTCACCGCCATCGTGGCGCGGGATCCGATCTCGTGTCGGATTCTGAGACGGCTCGGAGTGTCGCACGTGCAGAGCTTCGATTGTCTGCCGCGGTTTTTGCAGCGGCATGATTTTCGCCCGGGCACTTCACCGTCAGGTCCGGTGGTGGTTTCGGGTGGAGTGTCGCTCTCCGAAAAAGCGGGCGCGGCTGAGGCGGTGGCGCAGGCGTTGCGACCGGCAATCGAGGCGCGACGTGAGATCGTGTTTCTCGCCGGAGCGAAAGGGCAGCCCGACAAAGGCGACCGACGTTGCTACGAAGCGTTTCTCGCGCGCGTGCCGACGATGCAGTGGCATGAGGCGAGATCGATGGAGAGTTGGGTCGAAGCGATCCGAACGAGTGCGTGTCTCGTGTCGGGCCGTTTTCATCACTCGATCGCGGCGATGGCGCTCGGCACTCCGTTTGTGGTTTTCCCCAGCAACACCTCGAAAGTGGAAGGCATCTGCGAACTCGTGGGCATGCCGCCGCCGATCCCGTATGCCGATCCGCAGTTCGCCGAAAAGATCGAGGACGCGGTGCGTCGCGCGCTGAGCGGAGATTTGCCTGCAACGGCGCCGGAGATGCGCGCGCGCATGGTGGAGTGGGGCGCGCGGAATTTCGAAGGATTGTAAGGCGGGATTTATCGCGGAGGGGCGGAAGAGGGGCGGCGGCGGACGGGGAGAAAGAGAACGAGAACGATTAGGAGAATGAGTGGTGTGGGTGGGGTGGGGACGCACGAAGGAGGACGGGACTCTGTGCACTCCGTGTCCGAGCTCTGTGCACTTTGTGGCCGGTTCGTGATTTCCAAAAACGCGAAGGCCCCGGCGGTGAGGCCGGGGCCTGAGCATTGTGCAGGCAATCACGACTGCATGGCTTATACTAAACCAACTGAAACCTGACGCCTGTCTCTGACGCTCTCCATTAACCGAGGGCCTTCGCAGGGGAGCTTGGTTTCCCGCCCGCCTTAGCCTGGCCGCCGTTTTACCGGCGGCCAGGAGGGCGAATCAGGAAGATCCCTGTTGTGTCATCAGTTTACTGGAGCAACCGGAGCGCGGTCTGGGCGCTCTGATTGGCCTGCGAGAGCATCGCGGTGCCGGACGAGACCAGAACGTTCCAGCGGGCGAGCTGGGTCGATTCGGTCGCGACGTCGACATCGGTGATGCGGCTCGAGGCGGCCTCGAGGTTGGCCTTGTTGACCGTGAGGAGCTCTCCGGCGAATCCGAGGCGGCTTTGTTCCGCGCCGTTTTGGGCGCGCATCGTGGCCACGTTCTGGATTGCGTCGGTGATGTCCTCGAGCTCGATGCCGCTCAGCGTCGTCACGCTCGAAGAGGTCAGCGCGCCGATACCGGTGCTGGAGTCCGCCAGGTCGCGACCTTTGATGGTCACGGCCGAGGAGGAGCTGGCGTCTTCCGTCACGTTGACCGTGAGGTCACCGGAACCGAAGAGAGCCACACCGTTGAACTTCTCGCTGGTGATCGAGGTGAGCTGCGACTGCAACGCGGTGAATTCCGAGTCGTAGTTCGCGAGGTCATCCTCGTTCTTCGTCGGATCCGCGTAGAGCGTCTTGAGCTCGCTCATGCGGTCGAGGATCTTGGCCGAGACTTTCAAGGCACCGTCCTGAGTCTGCAGGTAGGACGTGGCGTTGCCGATGTTGCTCGCGACGGCGCCCTGGCGGACGGCGGCGGCGGACAGCTTCATCGACACAGCCAGACCGCCCGCGTCATCGGAGGGGCTGACGATTTTCGAGCCGCTGGAGAGCCGGTTAAGGCTCCGCTGCAACGAGGCGTTGGAGGCGGCGAGGTTGTTCGCCGCGATGGTCGCGGCGTAGTTGGTATTAATCACGACTGACATGGTCTATCCTTGATCTTGTGCAACTTCCGCAGTTGCCGCGGGCCTAGATAGTCGGCGTTGGCCTCGCCGTTCGAAGCATGCACTTCAAAGTAGGTGCGCATGGGGTGCGCAAAGGGAGGGAAAGGATCAGGAAACCCGAGGCCCCACAGATTCAGACAACCGCGTGAGAATCTCTGCCGCGGGCCGGGTCACTACTCCGGCCGCGCGGTGAGGAGGTGGGCTAACTGCTTCCTTACTGGAGCAGCTTGAGCGCGGTCTGCGCGCTCTGGTTGGCCTGCGAGAGCATCGCAGTGCCGGATTGGACGAGGACGTTCCAGCGAGCCAACTGGGTCGATTCCTTGGCGACGTCCACATCGGTGATGCGACTCGCGGCGGCTTCGAGATTGGCTTTGTTGACCGTCAGGAGCTCGCCAGCAAATCCGAGGCGGCTCTGCTCGGCGCCGTTTTCGGCGCGCATGGTGGCCACGTTCTGGATCGCGTCGGTGATGTCCTCGAGCTCGATGCCGCTCAGCGTCGTCACACCGGAGGCGGTGAGGGCGCCAATACCGGAGGCGGAGTTCGCCAGGTCGCGACCCTTGATGGTCACGGCGGAGGAGGAGCTGGCATCATCGGTGACGCTGACCTTTAGGTCGGTGGAACCGAAGAGCTGAACACCGTTGAACTTCTCGTCCGTGAGCGCCGTGAGCTGAGACTGCAACTCGACGAATTCCGCGTCGTAGTTGGCGAGGTCGTCGGCGTTCTTCGTCGGATCCGCGTAGAGGGTCTTCAGTTCGCCCATGCGATCGAGGACCTTGGCGGCGACTTTGAGCACACCGTCCTGCGTTTGCAGGTAGGAGGTGGCGTTGCCGATGTTGACCGAGACGGCCCCTTGGCGGACGGCCGCGGCCGACAGCTTCATGGACACTGCGAGACCGCCGGCGTCGTCGGCGGGGGTGACGATCTTCGAGCCGCTGGAAAGCCGGTTCAGGCTTTTCTGCAACATGGCGTTGGAGGCGGCGAGGTTGTTCGCGGCGACGGTCGCAGCGAAGTTGGTGTTGATGACAACAGACATGGTATCTTCCTTGATTCTAAGCGCGACGTCCGTGTCGCAGTCGTATCCGGGTGGTCGGCTCCGGATCGCGCCGGTCGAAACTTTTGTTCCGACGCCGGCATTTATCGACGAGGGGCAAGCTCAATTTAGCGAAATTCTGGAAAAGTTTGTTTCGCTTAAGTTACGAGCGGAACGAGCCGATACCCCCTGTTGATTTATTGCATCCTTTGTCCCCATGGCTGGCATCTCTGTAACAGGTCTGATCTCAAACTCCTTCGACTGGCAGTCCGTGGTGGATCAACTCATCACCATCGAGAAGACGCCGATCGCGCGCCTTCAGACCGAGCAGGCGAAGAACAACGACAAGCTCGCCAGCCTGAATGCCATTCGCAGCTACCTGACGGATCTCCAGGTGTCCGCAATCTCGCTGCGCTCCTCGACTCTCTTTAAGACCCGCGTCGCCACCTCGAGCACCGTCGGTTCCACGTGGACGCCCTCGGCGAGCTTCGGCGCCACCTCGGGTTCGTTCACGTTTTCCGTTTCGCAGCTCGCCACCACCTCGCGCCGCCTCGGCGAGAGCGGCGTCTCGGCGAAGCTCGCTCCGGATGGCGACACGTCCGCGGTTACGCTCGCGACGGCCAACACGTCCACCGCGATCACCGCCGGCAAATTCACCGTCAACGGTCAGGCCGTGACCGTCGAGCTCACCGATACGCTCGACGATGTGTTCGCGAAAATTTCCACCGCCACCAACGGCAAGGTCACCGCGAGCTACAACGCTGCGTCCGACAAAATCACCCTCGCCAACACCGACGAGAACGACACGAGCGCCATCGAGCTCGGCGCCGTCAACGACACGAGCAATTTTCTCACCGCAATGCGGCTGAAAAATAACGGCACCACCTCGGTCACCAGCTCCGCCAAGCTCGGCGCCGTCTCGCTCTCCGCCACGCTCGGGCAGTCCGGACTCGCCGGTTCTCTCGCGGCCGATGAGGACGGCAACGGCAAGTTCTCCATCAACGGCGTCGAGATCAGCTACAATGTGAACACCGACACGCTTCGCGGCGTGCTCAACAAGATCAACACCTCCAGCGCCGGCGTCACCGCGAGCTACGATTCCTCCACCGATCGCTTCGTTCTGACCAATAACTCCACCGGCGACACGGGCATCGGCGCCAACGAAGTTTCCGGCGGGTTGCTCGATGCGATGGGTCTCACCGGCGGCTCGACCCTCGACCGCGGCAAGAACGCAGTCTTCACCGTCAACGGCGGCGACACCCTCGAGAGCACGAGCAACACGCTCAGCTCCGACTTGCTCGGCGTCACCGGCCTCTCGCTGAAAGTCGATTCGACCGGCACGCAGACGATCACCGTCGGCTCCGACACCGAGACCATCAAGAGCGCGATCACGGACTTCATCGAGAAGTTCAACGCCGTCCAGGAACTGATCGAGGCGGAGACCTCGATCACCAAGGGCCCCGATGGCAGCATGGTTGCCGCCACGCTCGGCGGGAATCGCGAAGTCGAATCCTGGGGACGCCAGCTCCGCGCCATGGCCTTCGATGCGATTCCCGGCCTGAGCTCCACGATTTCGCGCTTCAACGATCTCGGCATCGATATCGAGACGCTCACCTCGAGGATCACGATCAAGGACGAGGCGAAGCTCGACGAAGCGCTCCGCAACAACAGCGACGACATCAACGGATTCTTCACCAACGCGAGCACCGGCTTCGCCCAGAAGTTCTCCAGTTATCTTACCAAGCTGCTCAATTCCTCCAACGGCGGCATCGCCACGCAGCAGAACACGCTCACCACGCAGAACAAGAGCATCGAGTCGCAGATCGAGACCCTGAATCGCCGCATCGAGGCGCAGCGCGAATTGCTCACCAAGGCCTTTCTCGCGATGCAGGACGCGCAGTCCGCCGCGTCGAGCCAGCAGAAGACCATCAACGACATGTTTGCGAAGAAGAGCTCCGACAGCTAACCGTCCCGCCGTGTCACCGCTCTCTCTTTCCCGTCGGACTTTTTCGCGTTTCGCTTTGCCGCTCTCGCTCGCTGCCGCGGCGCTTTCCTTTTCCGGCTGCACGTCGCCGGCCGTTCACGATCCGGCGCGCGTCGGGCCCTTCTACACGCCGCGCAATTTCGCCGGCGATCCGACGCTCCCGGCCGACATGCGCCGCGTGGTGCTTTTCCCGGTCTACGGCGGCAACGTCACCAACCCGGAGAGCACCAGCGCGCTCGATCCCGTGTTCGTCACGGAACTACAGAAGCAAAACCGGTTCGAAATCGTCGTGCTATCGCGCGAAGAGTGCCTTCACCGCTACCGCGTGCCGGAGATCTCCTCCACGGCCGCGCTGCCGCACGATTTCGTCGAGGCGCTGCGCCGCGACTTCGGTGCCGATGGCGTGATGTTCATCGATCTCACCGCTTTCAAATCCTACCGCCCGCTCGTGCTCGGCGTGCGCGCCAAGCTCGCCTCCATCACCGGCGATACGCGGCTGGTGTGGACCTTTGACAACATGTTTGCCGCGTCCGATCCGGCCGTGGCCAACAGCGCCCGTCGTCACTTCATCTCCAGCGATCCGCGCGGCGTGCCGGCCGATCTCACTCCGGCGACGCTGCAATCTCCGGCGAAATTCGCCAGCTACGTCGCGGCCACCACATTCTCCACGCTGCCGCCGGTTTATGTGCCGCAGCCAGCTGCGACTTCCGCGAATCCACGCTAAAGTCGCACGCTGTTTTACCGATAAGTTCTACATCTGCAACGGCGTTCCCTGTAATCGAACTCAGAGGCTGACCGTTTCGTTATACGAAACCCAATGATCAACTCTACGACATCCACCGACCGCGCGGTCCCCACGCCGCCTGTCGCGCCTGCCGGTCACTCGGGGACCCGTCCGCTGACGCAGCGTCCGGACCAGCTCAGCACGGAAAACGTCGAACATCTGAAGGCCGCGCTCGCCGCGCAGCCTGAGATTCGTCCCGAAGTCGTCGAGCGCGCCAAAGCGCTCGCCGCCGATCCGGAGTATCCCTCGCTCGACATCCTGAAGCGCGTTAGCGGGATGATCCTCGCTGCGCCCGACCTCAGCGAAGATCAGTCCTGATCCGCCCATGGTTGCCGCCGGCTATATCAAGACCTACCGTTCGAACGCGGTCCTCACCGCGAGTCCCGGTCAGTTGGTTCTGATGCTCTACGATGGGGCGCTCAAAGCCATGGCGATCGCTCGCGAGGCGCTCGAGCAGCCCGACGAAGGCGATCCCCGCCGCATCGAGATCATCAATCACCAGCTGCAAAAAGCGCAGAACATCATCGCCGAACTTCAGAGCGGTCTGAACTTCAACGCGGGTGGTGATCTCTCGAAGACCCTTTTCAGCCTCTACGATTACCATAATCGTCGCCTCATGGAGGCCAACCTGCGCAAGCAAGTCGCCCCCGTGATCGAGGTCGAAGGCCTGGTGCGCGAGCTGCGCAACGCCTGGGCCGAGATGCTCATGAAGCAGGAAGGCGCTCCTTCCTCCGGCGAAGGCATGCGCGTCGTCGCCTGAGCGCTTCCGCTCGCTCTGCATGGAAACGCCCGCTCGTAAATTCGCCCGCCTCGTCGACGTGTTCGACCGGCTCGTGAACGAAGAGAGCGCGATCCTGCGCGAGTCCGAGTTCGAACAACTCGCCGACCTGCATCGCCGCCTGCAGCCCGTCGTCGACGGACTCGTGGCGCTCGGTCTCGACGTCGCAAGCAACACCGATCGCGATCGCCTCGCCGCGATTCACGCGCGTCGCCAAACCAATCTCGACCTCATCGAGAACCAGCTCGTGACGACGCGCACCGAACTCAACGCGGTGCAGGAAAGCGGCCATCGCGTCGCCAAGATCGTTCCGCTCTACGGCAAAGCCGACGCCGAGTTCGCGACCACCGGCCGCCTCTCCGCCTCCGGCTGATTTTTCTCCGCGCGAGAAACCGCGAGTCCTTTTACAGCCCGCCCTTTCCCGGCGGGCTTTTTTGTTTTTCGAACCTCGATCCGGATCACGGAAACACGGCGGAACGGAATGGGTGCGAGGGGCCCGTGCAGGTGGAGCCGTGCAGGTGGAGCCCGGCGTCCCCGCCGGGCTTCCGGGACGCGCGCAGGCTGAAGCTCGCTGAGAGACGTGTTCGAGCTGCTGCTTGGGAGGAAATTCGAGAACGAGAACGAGAACGAGGACGCGGACGTCACGCGCACCTCGTCGCGACCGCGCACGGATCGTGGCTCGGCGCATGCCGCAACGTGTCGCGACCGTGTTCGCACCTCGTTGCGGCATGGTCCGGACGTTGGCTCGACCATGTCCGCACCTTGTCGCGACCGTGTGCGCACTTCGTTGAGACCATGTCCGCACCTTGTTCCGACTTGGTGCGTGCTCGGCCGCGGCGAGGGCGCCGCAGCTCCATTTTTTCGAGCCGCGGCGGCGGGCGATCGTTCTCGTTCTCGACCACGCGTGCAGCGCCGGGAAGCGCGTGGGCGCGCACAAAAGAAAAACCGTCGTGGATGACGACGGTTTTGTTTTTTCGAAAAGGGTTTCGCTCGAGATCAGCCGGCCGCGGCGAGGGGGATGTCGCTGGAGGCGTCGGTCGTGGTCGCGGTGGCTTCGGGCGGAGGACCGTTGAGCCAGGTGGAGGCGATACGCGCGGACTCCAGTTTCCAGTTAAGCGTCGGCGTGTCGTAAACGGAGACGATCGTCGGCGTGTTGCTCCCGCTCCAGGAAAGGTGCGTCTTGATGCAGAAGGAGCCGTCGGCGAGGCCGAAGTGTTGCACGACGATCACGCCTTGCGGCATGCCGGGCTCGGCGTCGGGTCGGAGCGTGAGCGTGAGGCGCGCGATGCCGGTCTGGAAGTTCACCATCCGGGCTGATTCCCACACGGTGTTTTCCGCGGCATTGGCCTCCATGAGGATGGCGCGTTCGATGTCGGTGAGAAAGGAGAGCAGGCGCATGGATTTCGGAGAAGTTGGACAACGCTGCGTCGTAACTACATCGGCACCTGTCGCCGCAAGTTTACGGAAAAAATCCTAAAGTTTCGGGTGCGGACACCGAATGGCGGCCAGATGGCCTCGTCCGCGGCACCGTTTGTCAGTCCGACTGCAGCAGATCACGCCGCAGAGGGCTCGGTGAAGCCGGGCGTCCTGCTGGTGGAGGACGAGGAGTATCTGTCGTTCATGCTCACGCAGCTCCTGAAGCGCGCGAAGTGGCCGGTGTTTCTCGCGCCCGACGGCACCAGTGCGTTGAAGCTGATCGAGGAACGCGGCGCTCAAATCGGATGCGCGATGGTGGATTGCCAGTTGCCGGACATGGACGGCGCGGAGCTTTGTCACAAAATCCGCACGTTGATTCCGGGTCTGCCGCTGCTGCTCACGAGCGGTCGCGATCAGCACGTGTTGCTGAAAACGCTCGAGAGTTCGGGGCGCACCGGGTTTTTGCCGAAACCTTACATGCCGGCCGATGTGCTCGAAGGCGTGTCCGGTTTGCTGCGAGCGGCTTGAGTGATTTCGCGTCGGCCGCCGATCGGCCGGAGGCGAACATTTGTTTGAATTGCTGGGTAGGTGTGTCTTAGTGGCTCTCTCTCCGGTTCCGCAGGTCGTGCGCGAGAACCGTCCATTCCCCGCACCGCATGTCTTTCGAAAAGATCCTCATCGTTGAAGACGAATTGGTCGTTCGGAACCTGCTGCAGAGTATTTTCCAGCGGCATAAATTGCCGGTCACGTGTGCAACCAGTCTGGCCGAAGCGGCGGCGGTGCTGCAACGCGAGCAGTTCGACATGATGATGCTCGATATCCGGCTGCCGGATGGCGACGGACAGAAGTTTCTCGAGCATGTCGCGGCGATGCCGGAACGGCCGCTCGTGGTGATGGTGACCGGTTACGGCACGATCGAGTCCGCGGTGGGTTGCATGCGCGCGGGCGCGTTCGACTACGTGCTGAAGCCTTTTTCGCCGAGTCAGATCGATGTGATCCTGAAAAAGGCGCAGTCGTATCGGCAGCTCATCAAGGTCAACCGGCTGCTCAGTGACGACCCCGAGGACGAAGACGGCGTGTTCGTCGGCCGGAGTCCGGCGATCATGCGACTCCGTCAGTTGGTTGACCGCGTGGCGCCGACGGATGCGACCGTGCTGATCACGGGCGAGAGCGGCACCGGCAAGGAAATGGTCGCGCGCGAATTCTACCGCCGCAGTCCGCGCCGCAGTCATCCGTTCATCAAGGTCAATTGCGCGGCCGTCTCGGAGAATCTCATCGAGAGCGAATTTTTCGGCCACGAGCGCGGCGCGTTTACCGGCGCGACGGAACGCCGCGAAGGCCGCTTCGAACTCGCGCATCAGGGCACGCTGCTGCTCGACGAAGTCAGCGAGATCCCCGCGAATCTGCAGGCGAAACTTCTGCGCGTGTTGCAGGAGCGTGAGTTCGAGCGCGTGGGCGGCAGCCGCACGATCAAGGTCAACGTGCGCATCCTCGCCACGTCGAATCGCGACCTGATGAGCTACGTGGAGAAGGGCGAGTTTCGCCAGGACCTCTACTATCGCCTCAACGTTTTCCCGGTGCACGTGCCGCCGCTGCGCGAACGTCCCGACGACATCCTCGTGCTCGCGGAGCATTTTCTCCGGCGTTTCGCGCGTAAGCATGGCGTGAAAGTCACCGGCCTTTCCGATGCCGCGCGCGCCGCGCTGCAGGGCTATCGCTGGCCTGGCAATGTGCGCGAACTGCAAAACACGATCGAGCGTGCGGTGATTCTCTCCGAGTCGGGCCGTCCCGTTTCGTCGGGTGCGCTCGGTCTCACTGCGTCGTCGTCCGTCACGAGCGCTCCCTTTGTGCCGGAGCCGGCCGCACCGCCTCCGCCCGTGCCCGCGATGCCCGACTTGCCCGTCGAGCCACTGGCGAACGAGACGCCCGAGCCTGCGTCGGTATCAGATGTGGTGCCGTCCGTCACCAATGGCGAAGGCCATGTGCTGCGTCTCGACGAGTTGGAGAAACAGGCGATTCGCGCCGCGCTCCGACAGACCGGCGGCAATCGCACGCAGGCCGCCGCGGAGCTCGGCATCAGCATCCGCACGCTGCGCAATAAATTGCAGGAGTATCGCCAATCCGGCGATCCGGTGGACGCCGATTTCGCCGCCGCAGACTGAGCGCAGTTTGGCTTCGTCGCCGGCGAGAAACGGCGGGTGAAGGCAGGCGATCGCGGGCGTCTGTTTGCGCTTCGTCCGGCGGGCACAACGCCGCTCGGCTGAGCGCGGAATGGCACGCAAAACCCGATCCTGCGCGCGCTCTGAGTTACCGAACTCGCCTCCATTGCGGGGCTTCCGGAGGGTTGTTGCCGCCTGTCATTTTCAGTGCGGGTGCAGATTTTCATTAAGCGCGCCCGGAAATGCGCCGATAACTGGCGGAGTAGTTTAATCCAGCCACCTCGTCATGCCCGCAACCGAGCAAATCACCGAACACCTCATCCGCGACAATATCGCCCGTGCAGTGGCTGACGTCTTCAAGACCATGCTGAGCCAGGAGCCGACGTTCACGCCGGTGGTGAACAACCTGGACACGGTGTGGCCCAAGGACCCGCTCGCCGAGCACGGTCGCCCGCATGTCGTCGGCACCGTCGGTTTCATCGGCGAAGCCAACGGACTCATCTATCTTTACCTCGACCTCAACTTCGCGCGCACCTGCACCTGCAGCCTCCTCGGCATGACCGATGAAGAGCTCACGGAAGCCGGCGACGAGGTCATGAACGATGCGATCGGCGAACTCACCAACATGACGGTGGGCAGCTTCAAGAACGGTCTCTGCGACGCCGGCTACACCTGCAAGCTCACGATCCCCTCGATCCTCCACGGCAGCAATTTCTCCATCGAGCCGATCAGCTCCGTCGCCCGCTACATCTACCACTTCGATTGCGGCGGAAATCGCATTATTGCGGACATCCTCCTGAAGCACGACGAATCCGAGCCGATCTAAAGCCTCAGCACCTCTCGATCTTTTCCGACCACCATGCGCTATAAGATTCTAACCGTAGACGACTCCAAAACCGTGCGCATCATCGTGCGGAAGGCGTTCAAGTCCTACGACTGCGACATTCTCGAGGCCGGCAACGGCGTGGAAGGCCTCGCCATGGCCGCCAAGGAGAATCCCGACCTCATCCTCCTCGACGTCACGATGCCCGTCATGGACGGCGTCGAGATGCTCACCAAGCTCAAGGCCGACCCCGCGCTCAAGGGCATCCCCGTGATGATGCTCACCGCCGAAGGTGGTAAGGACAACGTGCTCAAGATCGCGAAGATCGGCGTGCGCGATTACATCGTGAAGCCGTTCAAGGAAGACGTGCTCATCGAGAAGGCCGGCCGCATCATCGACCTCAAGCCGCTTTCCGAGACTCCGGCCAAGGCCAAATCCATTTTCGATCCGGCCGACATCCTCATCGTCGAGGACAAGCCGGCGATCATCCAGCAGATCCAGGAAGGCTTGAAGCACACCCCGTGGAAAATCCACGGCGTCGCCACCCAGGGCGAAGCGATCGATTTCTGCACGCGCACGCCGCCCGATCTCATCGTCGTCAGCCTCTCGCTGCCCGAAGATTCCGCCTTCACGCTCTTCCGCCTCGTGCGCACCAACGTGAAGACGAAATACACGCCCGTCTTCGCGCTCGTCGTGAAAACGGAAACCGGCCAGCAGCAGCAGGCGCAGACGCTCGGCTTCAGCGCGATCGTCACCAAGCCGATCGATCTCACCGAACTCGAGACCAAGATGGCCAAGGCCATGAACCTCGACACCTCGCAACGCTACTACGCGATCGAGGGCGACTCGCTCATCATGCGCCTGCCGGAGAACTGTTCGCCCGCGGTGATCGCCGAAGCGGCGACCTACCTGAAGCCCAAGTTCGCCGAGGCCGTGGACGCCGGTCACAACAAGGTCGTGATCGACATCCACCAGCTCAAGTCGCTGCACATGGGCATCATCAAGCTCCTCTTCCAGGCGATGCAGACCTGCCGCGAACTCGCGATGCACTTCGCGCTCGTCGCGAACCCGCAGATCATCACCGAGTGCAAAGGCTTCGAAGACACCCGTGGCTGGACCTTCTACGACTCGCTCGACGAGGCGAAGGCCAACCTCGGCAAAGCCAGCGCGCTCGCCGGCGTATCCAGCTAAAGGATACAACCAGGTCCTGAAAAACTTTCGGGCGGACGATGCGAAAGCACGTCCGCCCGATTTGTTTTACGGATCCGAATCACGGAATCACGGAAACACGGAAGAGCGGAGATACGGAATTTTCCTCTGCGACAGCGGAGAGGGGCAGGTGTAGCCCGGCGTCTAGCCAGGTTCGTTGGATGCACGCGTGCCGAAGATCGACCGCGTGAAGAGATTCCCCGCCGCCCCGATCACCGCGAGCAGCCCGCAGCGATTTTCCCCCGAGCCTCTGCGACCAAAAACCGCTCAACAAAACCCACCGGGGAACGGCGGATTCCATCTCTTGTGAAAGTCCGTAATACGGACTTTGGGATCTGGCTCGGTGGTGGGCGGGCGGGGGCTCGCAAGCTTTCCCCGGAAGGAAGAGGCGTTTTTTTAGGAGAGCGCTTCCGCGGGGAGCGCGCGGCGCAGGAGCGAATCGAGATCTTCGTCGGAGATCGGCTCGACGAAAAAGCCTGCAAGGGGGAGGGAGGCTGCGTCGGTGACGGCGTCGAGCGACGGCTGGCTGGCGACGATCGCGACTTTCGGAGCGTCGGGTTCGCTCACGACTTGTTTGATCCAGCGCAGCCCTTCGCGGCCGGGCATGACGGGGTCGGCGAGGATGAGTTCGAACGCGCGGTTTTCATCGAGGCGATTGCCTCGGTGGTGTCGCACGCGATCGCGACAGGCAGTCCGCGTTTGAACACGCGTTTCGCGAGTTGGGCGGCTTGGATCGGATCGGGCACCACGACAAGCACGGGCGAGGGTGGCGGGGTGCCGGACGGAGCGTTGGCGCCGGGAACGAAGAGGAGGGTCGGGCCGACGCTGTAGGCAGCGAAAGGCGAGTTGGTCTGGAGGGAGGGACGGTGTGACATAAAGGAAATGGAGGAAGAAGCCGCCGGGGGACCGGTGGTCTGTTGCTCCTTTCCCTTGAAGGCCGTTTGCCTACCCGAAAAAGGCGGCTGCGCATCGCGCACCGCAACGTGGGTGATATTCGACCGAGTGGAGCGAAAGGTTAAGTCCGCGCCGCTCGGGTGAAATCCTGATGTGTTTGGAGGAACATTTGCGTTGCCCTGGCGCAACGCGGCCCGTTTGCAGGCGGGAACGCGGCGGCTTAACGCGCGGCCGTGGACCGCGGCACCAGGCGCAGGAGGCGTTGACGCAGTTCGCCGAGTTCCTTCGAGCGGAAGCTATGCTTCGTGCGCTCGAGGACGGCGATGGCGTCGGTGATCGCGTCCTGAAAAACGGCGGGATCCTGGCTGCGGCCGGCGAGTTCGCGCGGAGAGCGTTTGCCTTCGGCGTGCAGCGCTTTGGCGAGCCGACCGAGTTCCTGGGCGAGCGCGGGCGTCGGTGCATCGGGACCGGTGGAGTCGGCGAGCAGCGCGCAGAGTTCGCGCGAGACCGCGATCAAATCGCGCCGCCGCGCGTAGTCGTCGGTGAGTTGCGCGATGAGCCGCTCGGTGCGCGCGAAGTTGATCGGTTTGAGCAGATAGCCGGCGATCGGAAGGTTGGCCGCGCGCATGGCGCTCTCGAGCTCCGGAGAGCCGGTCATGAGCAGCACGGGCGGCGGGCATTCGATTTCGAGCAGACGCTCGATCCAGACGAGGCCGCCATTTCCCGGCATCAAAACGTCGCTGAGAATCAGGTCGAACGACTCGCGCGCGAGCAGCTCATCGGCGGCTTTCGGTCCTTCAGCGTAGGTCGGCGCGTGACCGCAGCGCTCAAGTCAGACGGTGAGCGCGAGACCGGTGATGGGCTCGTCGTCGACGAGCAGGATCTTGCGGCGCGTCATGGGAGATGCCGCAGCGACCGGGGAAGGGATGGCGAGCGTGCTCAGGAGCTGGTGGCGCGCACCATTTCCTGCACGGCCTCGGGAGCGACGACGCGGTCGATATCGAGCAGCGTCTTCACCTGACCTTTGACCTTGGCCATGCCGAGGAGGTAGGTCGTGTCCACCTTGGCACCGAATTCGGGCGTGGCTTCGATTTCCTCGCCGTTGAGCGAGACGACTTCCTCCACGGAGTCGACGATGAGGCCCATCTGCACGATCTGCTCGGTCGGCAGTTTGACCTGGACGACGACGATGCAGGTGCGCTCGGCGAACTCGGCCTTGAGGCCAAACTTCACGCGCAGGTCGACGACCGGAATCACGCGGCCGCGGAGATTGATGACGCCCTTCACGTAACCGGGCATCTGCGGCACCGGCGTGATTTTCTGCATGCGGATGATCTCGCGGACCTTCAGCACCGCGATGCCGTAGGCTTCGTTATCGAGGACGACCGTGAGATATTTACCGGCCAGAGTGGCTTGGGTGGAACCGGAAGCGGAAGCGGCGTTGGACATGGAGAAATTTGGGTCTTGGCGACAATCTGGCCCCGCGGGGGCAGGGCACAGCTCATCTCCTGATATTTCGGATGAAATTGGACTAAATTTAGCAAAATGCGACCGACTCAGGACGAGTGACCGTTGTGGCCGTTCGTGATGTCCGCGAAGTGGAGATCATCCGGCGTGCGGGCGGGGCTGGAGAGATTCGGGCGACGCAGGGCCGGGACGGAGGCCTTCGGCGGAGAGCGGCGGGCGATCGACCGGGTGGAGTTGGTCGAGGGCGTGTTGTTCGCGGACGTGCCCCCTCCCTGGACGAGCCGGCGGAGTTCGGCGACCGCTTCGCGCATGGCGATGGCCTGGGCGTTGAGTTCCTCGGCCGCGGCGGCGGTTTCCTCGGCGTTGCCGGCGGAGGCCTGGGTGACCTGATCCATCTGGGTGATGGTCGTATTCACTTGGCTGATACCCTGGCTCTGCTCCTGCGAGGCCGTGGCGATCTCGGCCACGAGGCCGTCGACCGTGCGGGCTTTGGAAACGATTTCGTTGAGCGATTCAGCGACTTTGCCGGAGAGCTGCACGCCCTGATCGCTCTTCTGGATCGCGATCTCGATCTTGCTGGCGGTCTCGCGAGCGGATTCGGCGGAGCGCTGGGCGAGATTGCGAACTTCCTCGGCGACGACGGCGAAGCCCATGCCGGCTTCACCAGCGCGGGCGGCTTCGACCGCGGCGTTGAGCGCGAGGATGTTGGTCTGAAACGCGATCTCGTCGATGGTCTTGATGATTTTGGAAATGTCGGCGGAGGAGGCTTTGATTTCGTCCATCGCGTGGTTCATCGCCTCCATGTCGGAGGCGCAGCGATCGACGACGCTACGAGCGTCGTTGGAATACTCCTTGGCCTGCTGGGCGTTGCCGGCGTTGCGCTTCGTCATGCTGGAGAGCTCTTCGATCGAGGCGCTGGTTTCTTCGAGGCTGGCGGCCTGTTCGCTGGCGCCTTCGGCGAGCGACTGGCTGGCGTTGGCGACCTCCGCGGCGGCGGAGGTGACTTGAGCGGAGGAATCGTCGAGCGCATCGCTCACGCGGCGGATCGTCTTGTTCACGCGACGGGTGATGAGGTAGCCGGCGGCGAGAGAGATCACGATGACGGCGGTCGTGAGGACGACGCCCGTCATGCGGGTGCTCGTCATGACCCCGCGGATGTCGATCATGGATTGGGCGGTTTCCTTCTGATTGAAGGCGAGGATGTCATTGATCGATTGCTCGAACGCGTCGTAGAGCGGGCCGGCTTCGCGGACCTTGAGGGCGGCTTCCGTATTGTTGCCAGCGTAGCTCAGGGTGCGGATCTCGCGGGCGATGTGACGGCACGCTTCGAGCGCAATCGGGATCTTGTCGAAGAGTTCGCGCTCTTCGGTCGAGGAGATCGTCTTCTCGTAGAGGCTGAGGTCGCGGAGGATTTCATCGGCCAGCGCGTCGGCCCTTTTCTCGAGCACCTGCATCTCCTCCACGTTGGAGCTGATGTAGTGCTTCAGCGTGACCACGCGGTAGTCCAGCATTTGCGCGAGCGCTTTGGTGCTCGCGGTGACACCAGGAAGATCGTCTTCGGTGATGGCGCGGATCTCTCCGTCAATGCGGTGGAGGTTGTAGAAGAAGCAACCCGCCAGAATAAGGATAAGGCAGAGCGGGGCGGCGAAGCCCATGCTCAGCAAACGACCGATCGTCCATGATTTCATCATCCGCGTTAGTGCGGCGCTCGCGCCGGGAGGATTAAGCAGGGAGGGGGGGATTTAACGCTTTGTTAGCAAAGAAGGCGCTTGCGATGCGCAGATATTGCACTCGTCGCCGGAGACTTGCGTTTCGCTGTGACGCGATTGGGCGTGGGAAGCACTTAACTTTGCGGCGGCGCGTCCGAATAGGGGAGTGGCTTATTCTGCCCTCTCATGCCCATTCCGTCGGAATCTCTACAGGCGCTCGATGACCTGATCAGTCGTCTGGCTGCCGAGTCCATCCTCGCCCAAAGCGGTCGCGATGATGGTTTGGTGCCATCCTACAGTTTGCTTGGCGACCTGCGGGAGCTGTGCGCGAGCGAACCGGTGATCCACGACGCCCTCACGGCGATGCACACGGCGCTCGAGCAGATGCTGGATGCGGCCAAACCGTTCGACGATGCCACCCTCCGCCGCTTGCGCGCGATGGTCGAGTGGCTGCCCGTGGCGGTCGAGTGCGTGAAAAATCAAAACGCCATCCCGCCGATCGAGGCCACCGCGGCCGCGGCGCCGACTCCGCTCGCGCAGGATGCCGCGACCGAGAACGATCCGGCGGCGGGCAACGTCCTCCTCGATCTCCACATGGAGGAAAACAGCGAGCTGCTGACCGAGTTTTACGGCGAAGCCGTCGACCACCTCGCGCAGATCGAAGCCGCGCTGCTCGCGCTCGATCAGGAGCCCGACAATCCCGAGGCGCTCAACTCCATCTTCCGCTCTTTCCACACGATCAAGGGCAACGCCGGCTTCCTCGGTCTTGTGCCGATGCACACGCTCGCCCACGAGGTGGAGTCGCTGCTCGACCTCGCGCGCAACCAGAAGCTCCGGCTCAACGCGGCGATCATCACCGAGATTTTGCGCAGCCGCGACGCGCTCGCCGCGCTCACCAATCAGATCGGCGATGCGCTCCAGCGCGGTCAGCTTCCGACCGAGATCATCCCGGTGGGCCATCTGATCCGCAACGTCCGCTGCCTCGCAGCCAATCCCGATCAGGCTGTCGCGACCGAAAACCCCGCGCCCGCCGCCACGAGCACGCCCGAGGTTCCAGCGGCTCCGGCCACGCCCGCTCCCGCGGAAACGCAACCGGCGCTCGCGCCCGTCATTCCCTTGGCTTCCGCGCCCGCTGCCGATGCCGCATCCGCGGCTGACGCGACCGCGACTCCTGCCGCCCAAAAATCTCCCACCGCTTCCGCCGCGCCCAAGGCCGCCGGCGGTGCGACCGTGCGCGTCAACACCGAGAAACTCGACTCCCTCATGGATGTCGTGGGCGAACTCGTGATCGTGCAGAGCCAGCTTCTCGAGACCGCGCGCGCCCATGGCGATGCCGGTGCCGGCACACCGCTCCAGCGCAACGTCGCGCAGCTCTCCCGCATCACGAAGGAGCTGCAGCACACCGCGATGTCGCTGCGCATGATTCCGATCAAGCCGACGTTCCAGAAAATGGAACGCCTCGCGCGCGATCTCGCCCGCGATTTCAGCAAGAAGGTTCACTTCGTCACCAGCGGCGAAGACACCGAACTCGATCGCACCGTCGTCGAGGAGATCGGCGATCCGCTCGTCCACATGGTGCGCAATGCACTCGACCACGGTCTCGAGCCCACCGCCGACCGCGTTGCCAGCGGCAAACCCGAGACCGGTTCGCTGCACCTCAAGGCCTACCACCAGGGCAGCAACATCGTCATCGAACTCCAGGACGACGGCCGCGGCATCAACCCCGACAAGATCTTCAAGAAAGCCGTCGAAAAGGGCATCGTCGCGCCCAATGCGCAGCTGAGCCGCGACGAGATTCTCGCGCTCATCTTTGCGCCCGGTTTCTCTACCGCGGAGAAAGTCACCTCCGTCTCCGGCCGCGGCGTCGGCATGGACGTCGTGAAGCGCAACATCGAGAAACTGCGCGGCAAGATCGAGATCGCGTCCGAGGTGGGCAAAGGCTCCATCTTCAAGATCAAGCTGCCCCTCACCATGGCGATCATCGACGGCCTCGTCGTGCGCGTGGGCGAGGATCGCTTCATCCTGCCGAGCACGTCGGTGCAACGCGCGCTGCGCCCGTCGCGTGAAGCCATTTCCACCGTGCAGGGGCGTGGCGAAGTCCTCGATCTGCGCGGGCGCCTCGTGCCGATTCACCGGCTTCACCGCCGCTTCGGCATTCCCGCCGACTCCGAAAATCCGTGGGACGGCATCATGGTCATCGTCGAACACTCCGGCCGCATCTCGGCGCTGCTTGTCGACGAGATGGTCAGCAAACAGGAAGTCGTCATCAAAAACCTGGGCGCCTTCATGCAGGGCCTCCCCGGCGTCGCCGGTGGTGCGATTCTCGGCGATGGCAACATCGCCCTCATCCTCGATCCCGGCACGCTGCTGCAGGCGGCCTGAGTCTCCCAACCCACTTTTCCCGTGCCTGACCAAACACCGCCCACGATCGACCAGGTTTGCGAGCGCGCGCTCAACCTTCCGTGCGCTCCGGCCCTGCTGCCGCGCCTGATCACCACGCTGCAATCCACCGATAGCAGCGCGGACGACATTGCGGCGATCATCATGGTCGATCCCGGCCTCGCGGCCGCCACGTTGCGACTCGCGAACTCCGCCTTTTTCGGACCCTCGTCGCCTGCGGCCAGCGTGGCCGAAGCGGTCGTGCGTCTCGGTCAAAAGGAACTCTACCGCCTCGCCGCGCTCGCGCTCGTGAGCCGGTGGGAAACCAACTCGGGTCACGGCGACGCCGGCGATTTCTGCCGTCACGCGCTCTGCACCGCGCTCGCCGCCGAGGTGCTCGCCGAGACCAGCGAACGCGTCGATCCGCAGAGCGCCTACACCGCCGGCCTCCTGTGCGACATCGGCAAGCTCGCGGTCGCGCACGCGTGCGACAGTTTTTATCCCGCGATCCGCGCGCACAGCGCCGCGAATCAATGCGCCTGGACCGACAGCGAACGCGCGGTCCTCGGCTACGATCACATCCAGGTCGGCGCGAAGCTCCTCAAGGCGTGGAATTTTCCGGCCGTGTTCGTCGAGATCGCCGAGCACTACCTCACGCCCGCACAGGCGACCGCCGAGGCGCTCCCGCTCATCGCGCACCTGCACGCCGCGAAATACATCGCGACCTCGTTTGGTCCCGGCGTGGGCGAGGACGGCTTCCTTTTCGTGCTCAACGAATCCTTCCTGCTCGAATGGGGCTTCACGCCCGAACTGCTCGAAGAAACGATGCCGATCGTGCACGAGCGCGCCATCTCGCGCCTCCGCGAAACGCTCACCACCGGTGGCGTGAAATTCTGATCCGCGGAGAAAACCGCGGAAGGCCGGAGAAGGCTGCTGCGCTGCGCCGAGCCGGCAGGTCGTTCTCTTTTTCCTAGTCGTTCTCGTTCTCTTAATCGTTCTCGTTCTCGCCCGTTCGTCGCGAGAACGAGAACGAAGAACGAGAACGAGAACGATCGGGGCTGAATACGGAACGGATCGGACCTCTGTGCGGACACGGTCGGGACCAGGTGCGTCCACGGTCGCGACAAGGTGCGGACCGGGTCGCGCCAGCGTGCGGATCGAGCCGAGCCTGGGTGCGCACCGCGTCGAGCCGCGGTGCGGATTGGGCCGGGACAAAGAAAAACGCCGCCTTTTTTGAAGGCGGCGTTTCTTGTATTCGGAAACTGGATGCGCGGCTCAGGCGGCGAGGGAGATGGCGTCGTTGCCTTCGGGGGTCTTGAGCGTGAGGTCGCCGGTCTGGATGCTCAGGTGCACGGTGCGGTTGGTGGTGCCGCCGGTCACGATCTGGCGCGCACGGAGGCCGTTGGCGGCGAGAAAGTCGAGCGTGGCCTTGGTGTTGCGCTCGCCGATCTTGAAATTGTCCTGGCTGTTGAGCACGCAGGCGCCGCCGGTGACGAAGATGCGGATGCGCGAGCGGTCGGCTTTCAAACCGGTGAGCGCGCGGAAAAAGAGGGGCAGGCCGGTGTTCGCAAACATGGCGGGCTGCGTGGTGGCCTTGTCGGGCGAGATGTTGGAGTCGGGCAGCATGAGATGGAGAATGCCGCCGACGCGCACGACCGGATCGTAGGCCACGACGCCGATGCACGAGCCGAGCGCGTAGGTGCTCAGCGTGACTTGGGTGTTGTTGGAAACGGCCATGTCGCCCACGCCGATGACGACGCGTTGCGCGAAAACCGAGGCGATAGTGGGTGCTCCGGCCATGGATCAGCAGGCGGAAGCACGGCGGCGGCTTCCGAGAAAGGAGATGTGAGAGGCGGGCATGGTCCGGCGGTTTGCGTGAGTCGTAGATTTATACGGTCGCGGCCCGCCAAACTTGAGGGCAGCAGCGTGGATTGACAGAAATTGCGCAAGCACCGCGGGATAAAAACGCGGGAAACGCCATTGCGCGTCATCAACGGCGAAAAACGCACGGACCTATTTGGTTTCGCCTGCCAATCCGGGACACGACGTCTCCGGCGCCGCGGCCAACCGCTCGCGTGGCGGGTGGTCGCCACGGATTTGCACGAGGCGGCCTAGATGCGCACGAGCAACCGCTGATTGATCGGCGTCACCTGATTGTGGCTGCGGATCTTCGCGATCGTGCCGGGGCTGAGCTCCTGGCCTTCGCCGATGAGGAGCAGGCCGTGCGGACTGTAAATGCCGCTGGCGAGCACCATGCCGGGCTCGAGTTCGTGCAGCGTGATTTCGCGGACCTGGCGGGGGAGCTGCGCGAGATTGGTGACCTTGAGGAAGAGTCGCACGGCCTCGGGATCGTAGGCGGTGCCGGACTGCGAAAGGATGAAGTCGATCGCCTGCGGCTTCGACAGGCCGGATTCGACAAAACCGACGGCGACCGCGAGGCAGCGCGCGGGCCACGGAATGCCGTCGCCGGCGAGACCATCGGGAAAACCTTTGCCGTCGAAACGTTCGTGATGCGCGCGGATGACCTCGCCCACACCGGAGCCGTCGTCGACGAGCGACGCGAGCGTCTGGCTGTAGATCGGATGATTGTGGAGCAGCGCGCGTTCGCGCTCGGTGAGCTGGTCGGTGCCGGAACGAAACGCGCGCAGCATCTCACGCGGCACGCCGATGAGTCCGAGATCGCAGAGCCAGGCGGCGGTGCGGAGCGCGTGTTTCTGCGTCTCGTCGAGCAGATCGCTCTCGGCCATGTGACCGGCGAATTCGACGAGCGCCTTGGCCTGTCCGCCGAGGATCGGATCGTAGGTGGTGAGGATGCGGCGGCACAGCTCGAGCGAGTGCTCGTAGTTGGCGGCGAGCTGGTGGTTGGCTTCGTCGAGATGCTTGCGCTGGCGCTCGAGGTCTTCGACGCGCGCGGCGAGCGCGGCGTTGGCTTCCTTGAGCTGTTCGTTGAGGCGCTGCGTCTCCGCCGTGAGGAGGGCGTTGTGCGTGACGAGCTCGTGGCGGTGCACGGCGTTGCGCACGGTGGCGATGAGCTCCTCGCGCAGCCATGGCTTGGCGACGAAGCGGAAGATTTCGCCCTTGTTGATCGCGTCGACGATGGTCGGCAGCGAGAGCACCGCGGTGATCAGAATGCGCGAAGCGTGCGGCCGCAGGCGGCGGCTCTCGACGAGGAAATCGAGCCCGAGCATCTCGGGCATCTTTTGATCGGAAATGATGACCGCGAAATCGCGCTCGGCCAGGATCGACAGCGCCTTCGTCGGGCTCGTGCACGCGACGACGTGAAACTTCTCGCGCTCGAGCGTCTGCTGCAGCGCCGACAGCACCACAGGCTCATCGTCGACGATGAGGATGGTCGAGGGCTGCGAGGGAACTGCCGCGGGGTCGGTCATGAGTGCGAGGAAGCGAGCGCCGGAGGTTCGGCGTGGGGTCGGGAAGGGTGAACGATGAAATCGGCTACGCGGTCAAGTGGAAGCTGTCGCTGGGAGGCGCCGTTTTCCCACGCTGCACGTGGCATGCCGTAAACAACAGAAGTGGCCTCGTCTTGCGAGAACGTCGTGGCACCGGCTTCGCGCAGGCGCAGCAGGCCCTCGGCGCCGTCCTTGCCCATGCCGGTGAGCACGCCGGCGACCGTGTAGGGCGCCGCGCCGCAATCGGCGGCGGACTTGAACAACAGGTCGACCGCCGGGCGCTGGTGCCAGATCTGCGGACCGGTCGTGACGCGCGCGCGGTAGTGATCGCGCTCCCACTGGACGAGCAGGTGGAAATTGCCCGGCGCGACGAGCGCGAGACCGGGGCGCAGGATGTCGCCATCGACCGCTTCGCGCACTTCGAACGCGCACTGCGTGCGCAGGCGATCGGCGAAGGCTTTCGAGAACACCGGCGGGATGTGTTGCACGATCGCGATCGGCGGCAGACCGCCGGGCAGACGCGTGAGCACTTCGCGCAACGCTTCGGTGCCGCCGGTGGAGGCGCCGAGAAGAATGAGCTGCCGCGACGCGAGCGAGCCGCCGCTCGAGGGCACGCGCGGAGCGATCGGCTTCGGCTTGGGCGCGGGCACGGCGGGACGCGCGCGCACGAAACGCGCACTCGCGGCGGCCTTGATGCACGCGATCAGTTTCGGGCCGAGATCGCCGAAAGAGTAGGAGCCGGAGGGCTTGCCGAGCACGTCGCACGCGCCGAGCCGGAGCGCTTCGAGCGCGTAGTCGGAGCCGCGCTGCGTGAGCGAACTCATGATCACCACCGGCATCGGGTGCTGCTCCATGAGGATGCGCAGGAACGTGAGACCATCCATGCGCGGCATTTCGAGGTCGAGCGTGAGGACGTCGGGGTTGAGCTCCTTGATCTTGTCGCGGGCGATATAGGGATCGATGGCGGTGCCGACGACCTCCAGTTCCGGATCGGCGCGCAAGGCGTCCGTGACGAGCTTCCGCACCACAGCGGAATCGTCGACTACCAGGACACGGATCGGACGGGAAGGAGAGCTCACGAGGAAAGAGGCTTGCGGTAAGTGGCGGGCCGGACGCTTTGCAGCGAATGTTTGATCGCGGTGAGGCTCTCGGCGTGGCCGACGAGCAGATAGCCGCCCGGCACGAGATGGCGGGTGAGCTTGTTCACCAATTCCTCCTGCGTCGGCCGATCGAAATAGATCATCACATTGCGGCAGAAGATCACCTGGAACGGCTCCCGAAACGGCGGCTCGCCCTCGAGCAGGTTGAGGTGGCGGAAGTTCACGCGATTACGCAGGTCGGCTTTGACGCGGAAATTGCCCTCGTGCGGACCGAAGCCCTTCTGGAAATGCCGCAGCACGGTCTCGCGCGGCATCTTGCCGAGCGTTTCCTCTTTGTAGATGCCGTCGCGCGCTTTCGCGAGGACGCGGCGCGAGATGTCCGTCGCCTCGATCTGCCAGGGAAAATCCGGCATGCAGTCGGCGAGCGTGATCGCGATGGAGTAGGGCTCCTCGCCGGAGGACGACGCCGCGCTCCAGACGTTGAAGCGCGACCAGCGCTCCTTGGCGGCGCGGGCGCGCATCTCGGGCACGATCGTCTGCCGCAGGAAGTCGAAGTGCGCGATCTCGCGAAAGAAAAACGTGTGGTTCGTCGAGATGACGTCGATGAGGTTGGCCAACTCCTCCTCCGCACCAGGTGCTTTGAGCAGCGCGCAGTAGTCGGAGATCGAGTCGAGCTTGGTGGCGCGCAGCCGCTTGCCCAGACGCGCGGCGACGAGCTCGCGTTTTTCCGCGCTCAGGCTGATGCGGCTCCGCTCGTAAACGAGGCCGCGGATGAACTCGAAATCACTATCCCTCATGAGGTGTGGCCCCTCTATATCGTCGCGCTCCTGCAAGAATGAAGCGCTCCGCTCGTTTTCATCGGACTCGCGGCAAAAATTTCCCACGCCGCTCCGTTTTGCTTCCGCGAATGAACGGCAACGAAGAAAACTGCGCTTATAAATGATTGTGGCAATGTATGATGCGTATCTGAGCGGCCCGATGGCACCTCGCTTGCTTAAGCATGCGCGCTCATGATCGACCCGATCTTCCACGCCGAAAACTACCAGCTCGCACGCAAACTCCTCGATGCGACGGTGCTCCGCCAGGAAGCCATCGCGGCCAACATCGCCAACGCCGAGACGCCGGGCTACCGCCGTCTCGATGTCGCGCCCGATTTCGCCGCGCAGTTGAAATCGCGCCTCGCGGCCGGCGACCTCGCGGCGACCGCCGACCAGGTGCGTCCGCAGCTCGTGGAGGACATGACCGCCCGTTCGATGCGTCCCGACGGCAACACCGTCGAGCTCGAGCGCGAACTCATCGCGATGAACACCAACGCGGTCCAGCACGAGTTCCTCACCGAGATGATCTCGAGCAACATCAAGCAGCTCCGCTTGGCCATCACCGGCCGGGCCGCGATGTAAGCCACCTCGCGCCATGAATCTCATTTCCGGCATCGACGTCATCAGCGGCGCGCTCAACGCGCAGAAGACGCGCCTCGACATCATCGCGCAAAACATCGCCAACGCGCAGACGACGCGCACGGCCAACGGCACACCTTACCAGCGGCAGGTGGTTTCGTTCGAAACCGAGTTGATCCGTCGCGCGGGCAACAGCGGCCTCTCTCTCCAAGGCGTCAAAATCTCCGGCGTCACCACCGACCGCACGCCCGGCCAGCAGGTTTACAACCCCCAGCATCCCGACGCCGCCCCCGATGGCACCGTGACGATGCCCAACATCAATCTCTCCTACGAGATGGTCGACCTCATCACCGCTTCGCGCGCCTACGAGGCCAACCTCGCGGTCGCCAAGAACGCGCGCCAGATGGCGCTCAAGACTCTCCAGATCGGCAAGTAAACCCGCGCTTCCCGCTCCTAACTCTTCCCCTTCGTCATGTCGCCCATCGGCTCCGTCAATCCGCTCGCTGCGTCCGCCCTCACTCGGATTGATGCTCCGTTGCCGAAGCCGGCGCTCACGCCGACCGGTCCGCTGACTGCGGCGCCCGCCGACGGTTTTGGCAACATGCTCGAGGGCCTCGTCTCCACGACGCTCGACAAGATGGAGGCTTCGAAGGTCGCCACGCAGAAGGTGCTGCTCGGCGAAAGCGAGAACCTGCACGGCGCGATGATCGCGATGCAGGAGTCGTCGATCGCGTTCGGCCTCATGGTCGAGGTCCGCAACAAGCTCGTGGAATCCTACCAGGAGCTGATGCGCATGCAGGTGTAAGACCGCGCGCTGTTTTTCTTTTCCCTGAAATTTTTGCCCGGCGAATCGTCCGATGAAGAACTTCACTCAATCCCTGCTCGAACTCTGGAAGCAGCTCGGCCTCAACCAGCGCGTATCGCTGATCGTGGCCGCGATTGCGGTCGTGGGCGGCATGATCGCGCTCGTCATGTGGTCGCGCCGGCCCGACATGCAGCTCCTCTACGCGCGCCTGAGTGAGAAGGATGCCGCCGCGATCATCGGCCAGCTCCAGTCGCAGAACATTCCCGTCGAAGTTTCCGCCGGCGGCACCGCCGTCTCCGTGCCGGCCGATCGCGTTTACAAGCTCCGCATGGATCTCGCGGCTAAAGGCCTCCCGAGCGGCGATGGCGTGGGCTTCGAGATTTTCGACAAGGGCCAGTTCGGCCTCTCCGACTTCGTGCAGCGCACGAACTACCTTCGCGCCGTGCAGGGCGAACTCGCCCGCACGATCATGCAGCTCCACGGCGTGCGCGCCGCGCGCGTGATGATCGTGCAACCGGAGAACCGTTTGTTGCTCACCGAGCAGGGCGTGAAGGCCACCGCTTCGGTGTTCGTCGACGTGGGCGGCGGTCGCCTCGACGTCGATCAGGTCAATGCCATCCGCCACCTCGTCGCCAACGCCGTTCAGGGTCTCTCGCCCGATCAGGTTGCCGTCGTCGACAATCGCGGTCGCACGCTTTCCGAGGAGTTGAAACAGGATCCCACGCTCGGCACTGCTTCTTCGCAGATCCGCTACCGCCAGCAGGTCGAAGATTATTTCGCGAAGAAAGTGGAGACGATGCTCTCCGCCGTAATCGGACCGGGCAACGCTGTCGTCCGCGTCTCCGCCGAGATTGAGACCGAGGCGATTACACAGGTCTCAGAAGCCTTCGATCCGGAAAGCCAGGTCGTGCGTTCGCAGACCACCACCGAAGACAGTTCGTCCACGGCCGAGACGCGCACGTCCGGCGGTCTCGTCGGCGTGAGCGCCAACGTGCCGGAAAAAGGTGCCGGTGCCGAAACGGCGCGCCCGGTTTCCAACTCCGAGCAGACGCGAAAGAACCGCACCACCACTTACGAGATCAATCGCATCACGACGAACACCACGCGCAATCCCGGTTCGATCAAGAATCTCACGGCCGCCGTGTTCATCGCGCCGCGTCCGGCTCCCGCGCCGGTCGCCGGTGCTCCGGGCGCCGAGCCCGCCCAAGTCGAAGCGCCGCGCCGCACGCCGCAGGAGCTCGAGGCGATCCGCCAGCTCGTGATCAACGCGCTCGGCCTCAAGCCCGTCGCCGGCCAGTCGCTCGAGAGCCTCGTGTCCGTGCAGGAGATGCCGTTCCAGACGATCGAGCGCATCCCCGAACAGATCACCGCGATTCAAAAGGAAAACCGCTGGCAGGGTTGGATCGAAGCCGGCAGCCGCTGGGCCGCCGTCGCCGGCGCCGTGATCATTCTGATGATTTTCTGGCGCATGCTTTCGAAGCAGCGGCCCGAGCCGGTGCCGGTCGAGGTGCTCTCGCTCAGCCCCGAAGCCGCGCAGCGTGCGCTCCCGACGGGCAACGGCATCACGCCCGATCTGCTCAACGAACTCATCCGCCAAAAGCCGGCCAACGTCGGCGTGGCCCTGCGCGACTGGGTCGCCGCCGGCAACACGAAGAACTGAGCCCGCCCACCGCCCGCCTCGTTCCCCGCCATGGCTGAAATCGACTTCTCCAAGATGAGCCGGCTGCAAAAGCTCGCGGTGTTCCTTGTGACCATCGGTCCCGAGGCCGCGGCCAGCGTGCTGAAGCAGTTCGAGGACGCCGAGGTGGAAATCCTCTGCCGCGAGATGTCCGCGCTCACGATCATTCCCGAAGCGGTGCAGAAGGCCGCGATCGAGGAGTTCGCCTCGGTTGTTGCGCAGAGCGCCACGTCCGCCCTCGGCGGTCTCGGCTACGCGCAGCGCACGCTCGAAATCGCCAAGGGCGATTACAAAGCCTCCGCGATCATCAGCCGCGTCGGCCCGGTCGGCACTTCGGTCGAAGTGATTCAGGAAATCTCCGAGATGGAGGGCCGGCAGATCTTCAATCTCATCAAGCACGAGCAGCCGCAGACGATCTCGTTTGTCCTCTCGTATCTCGACGGCGCCAAGGCCGCCGAGGTGTTCGGCCTGCTCGGCCCCGAACTGCGCGAGGAAGTGATCGAGCGTCTCGGCACGATCGAATCCACCTCACTCGAACTCGTGGGCAAGATCGCCCGCAGTCTCGGCCGCCATTTCGACACCAAGGCCCGCCCGTCCTTCCACCGCAGCGGTGGCGTGCGCGCGGTCGCCGACCTGCTGAATCAGCTCGAGAAGGACATGAGCAAGAACCTGCTCGCCCGCCTCGAGGAGCGAAACGCCCAGCTCAGCGCTGCGATCCGCAAGAAACTCTTCTCGTTCGAGGACCTCGGCCGTCTGCAGCCGCCGGATCTGCAGCGCGTGTTGCGCGAAGTGGATTCGTCGAACCTCGCGATCGCGATGAAGTCCGCCAGCGAATCGCTGCGCGAAAAAATCTACGGCGCCATCTCCAAACGCGCGGCCGAAAGCCTCCGCGAAGAGATCGATCTGCTCGGTCCGGTTCGCCTCAAGGACGTCGAGTCCGCGCAGGACAACATCATCCAGACGGTCCGTCGCCTCGAAGAGGAGGGGCAGATCACGCTGGAAGCCGACGCCGCCCAAAACCTTGTCGCCTGAAAATGGATACAATCCTCTATCTCTCGAAGCCCCGTCGTCCGAGCCCGCGCCGCCGCGTCGGCCCGCGCTCGCTCAAGGCCACCCGTGTCTCGCTCGAGGATACGCTCGAGCGTCTGTGCGCGGACATCTTCGGCGTCGTTCATCCCGTTTCCACCGGAGGCATGCGCCGCACCGTGGCGCGTCCTGAACCCGCGCTTCGCTCCTGATCCTTCATGGCCTTCGCGAAACTCATCGCCTTTGACCGTCCTCTCATCGGTGTCACCGCGCCCGGTGTGGGGGGCCGCGTCTACACCGAGGCGGAGGTCGCGAAGCGCGTCGAGGAGGCCTATCGCCGCGGGGTGGACGATGCGCGCGCGTCGGCCGACCAGCAGATGGTCGAGTTCCGCGCCGACATCGAACAGCTCAACGATGGCCTCCTGAAAAAACTTTCCGGCGTCGAATCGCTGCTCGTCGCGCAACTGCGCGAGGCGCTGCCCGAACTCGCCGTCGATATCGCGCGCCGTCTGCTCGCGGGCTACGAGCCGCCGCCCGAACTCGTTTCCCGTCTCTGCGAGGAGGCGCTCGCCGAGCTGTTTCCCGAGCGCGAAAATCTCGAGCTCGTCGTCGGTCCGCGCGACGCGGATTTCCTCACCACGCTCAACCCCGAGTGGATGATGCGCTATCCCGGCCTGCGCGTGCGCATCGATCCGACGCTCGGTCCGGGCGATTGCCAGGTGCACAGCCGCTTCGGTCTCACCGATGCCCGCCAGCAGACAAAGCTGAAGGTGCTCGCCCAATCCCTCTCCAACCGCTGATCCCGTCATGATCTCCCTCTGTCCAGATCCCAAGGCGTGCCAGCGATGCGGCTGCAAAGGTTTCTGCCGGTTGCCGGTCGGTTCGTTCTACACCGTCGATACCGCGCCGCCGCCGACGGTATCCACTCTTCGGATGCGCCGCCAATCCTCCACGCGCCGCAAGCCCCGCAACTGATCCGTCATGTCCGCCGTCGCTCCACTCGTCGAAGTGCTCCGCACGCAGGTTCGCCACCTGCCGCCGGTGCAGCGCATCGGCACGGTGACGGGCGTGCAGGGACTCATCATCGAATCCGATGGTCCCAATGTCGGACTCGGCGAACTGTGCCTCGTCCGCTCGCCGCGTTTTCCGTTTGAGGTGCGCGCCGAGGTCGTCGGTTTCCGCGAGCATCGCGTGCTGCTCATGCCGCTCGGCGACGCCGCCGGTCTGCACGTCGGCTGCGAAGTCGCCGCTTGCGAAAAACCCGCGCTGCCGCGTCCCGGTCCCGAGATGCTCGGTCGCGTGGTCGATGCGCTCGGCCGTCCGTTCGACGGACTCGGCCTCATGCCGGTGGATCGCAACATTTCCCACAACGCGCAGCCGCCGCACCCGCTGCATCGCGAGCGCATCAGGCAGGCGTTCACCACCGGCGTGCGCGCGATCGATGCGTTTATTCCGTTCGGTCGCGGTCAGCGTCTCGGTCTCTTCGCCGGTTCCGGCGTCGGCAAGTCCACGTTGATGGGCATGATCGCCCGCGGCTCCGAAGCCGACGTGATTGTCATCGCGCTCGTCGGTGAGCGCGGTCGCGAAGTTCGCGAATTTATCGAAAAGGATCTTGGCCCCGAGGGCATGAAGCGCGCGATCGTGGTCGTCGCCACGTCCGACACGCCCGCGCCGCTGCGCCTGCGCGCCGCGTTTACCGCTACGGCGATCGCCGAAGCTTGGCGCGACAAGGGCAAAAGCGTCCTCTTCATGATGGACTCGGTGACGCGCTTCGCGATGGCGCAGCGCGAAATCGGTCTCGCCGTCGGCGAACCCCCCGCGACGCGCGGTTACACGCCGTCCGTGTTCGCCATGCTGCCGCGTCTGCTCGAGCGCGCGGGCGCGGGAGAGCAGGGCGCCATCACCGCGCTCTACACCGTGCTGGTCGAGGGTGACGACATGAACGAACCCGTCGCCGACGCCGTGCGCGGTATTCTTGACGGGCACATCGTGCTTTCGCGTCAGCTCGCGCACTTCAATCACTATCCCGCCATCGACGTGCTCGAGAGTGTCAGCCGTCTCACGCGCGACGTGTGCACGCCCGAGGAAGTCGCGCTCGCCGGCCGTGCGCGCGAGGTGCTCGCGCTGTATCGGAAAAACGAGGACCTCGTTTCGATCGGCGCCTATCAGAAAGGCGGCAACACCGCGCTCGATCGCGCCATCGCGCTGCATGAGCCGCTTCGCAATTTCCTGCGCCAGCCGGTGCAGGAGCACACCCCGAGAGCCCAGAGCTTTCAGACCCTCAAACAAATCCTCGCATGAAACGCTTCCGCTTCCCCCTCCGTCCGGTGGCCGTTTTGCGCGCCCACCGCGAAGCTCGCGCCCGCGAACAGTTCGCGACCGCCGTTCAGGCTTACGTCCAGGCTGAAGAAACCCTCTCGCGCACGCGCGTGCGTATGGCCGCGCTCGAGGCCGCGCTCTTTTCCGGTCGCAGCCGCACCTATCCCGCCGCGGAAGCTGCACTCCTCCTTTCCGACTACCGCCGCGAGTGCGCGGCCGAAGTCGAGACCGAGCGCGCGATGATCGCCGCCCGCGAAGAGATGGAGAAACACCGCGCCGTTTATCTCGAAGCTCACCGCCAGGTCGAAGTTGTCCGTCGTCTCGAAGACAAGGCGCGCATCAAGCACCGCCAGGAGACCGACCGCGAAGAGCAGGCCGCCTTCGACGATCTCGCGGGTCGGCGCCGCCTTAAACCGTCCTTCCTCTCGTCATGACGACGCTGCTCCGTTCTCCCTACGTCACCGCCGCATTCGCGGTGCTCCTCTCCGCCGCGGTCGGGCTTTTCTCCCTGCATCGCGCGGCTGCGCCCATCGTCGCGCAGATCCTCGAGGCGCGCGCGCAAGTCGAGGCGGCCAAGCCGACGAAGGAGCGGGGCTGGGATTTCTGGACCATCGAGATCGAGAACCTCTCCAACGAACTCAAAGAAGAGCGCGCGCGACTCGCAAAACGCTCCGAACAACTCGATCAGCGCGAAGCTCGCATCGCCGCCGAACGGCAGGAACTCGCCGTCATGCGCGCCGAGATCGAGGGCCTGCGTCTCGAAATTTCCGAGCGCGTCGTCGCCATCCGCGAAGACGAGGCGAAGAACCTGCGCGCACTCGCGCAGACCTACTCCGCGCTCACGCCGCGCGCCGCCGTCGCGATCATCCGCGAGTTGGACGACATTACCGCCGTCAAAATTCTCTTCCTCATGAAGCCCGACGTCGTCGGACCCATCTTCGAGGAGATGAGCAAGACCACCGGCACCGACGGCCCGCTCGCGCGCCGCGCCGCCATCCTTTCCGAAAAGCTCCGCCTGATGAAGGCCGGCCGCGCCCAGAGCTGATCTTTCCTTTTCCTCCCGCGCCACGGACCGGCGCGGTGACCGCCACGGAGGGTTTTTACCAATGCAACTCTCCGTCCCCACACTTCCTCCTGTTTCCACCGCTCCCGGCACCGGCTCCGCTGTATCCACTGATGTGATACCCGAGGCCGCCCTCGAAGGTTTCGGCGCCGTTCTCCTCGCCGCCACGCAACCGCCTGCCCCGGAGATCGTGCCGCCGACGCAAGCCGCACCGGGTGGTGAGCCCGTCCTCCCCGACGCCAGCGTCGAGCCGCACACGGGCACGACGCAGACCGCACCGAGCACCGAGACGGTCCGCACCGGGGCGCAAGTCGGTCCGCACCTGGTCCCGACCCGGTCCGCACCGAGTCCCGACTCGGTCCGCACTGTGTCCCGACCCGGTCCGCACTCCGTTCCGACTCAAGCCGAACACGCTCCCGAAGAGGGCGCGGAAGAACCGGCGAATCCGATCGCGGTGGCGGACGTGCCCGTGAGCATGATTTTTCAACCGCAGGTGGCGGCGATGCCCGTTGCGCCTGCGACGCCTGAGAACGAAGTGGTCGCTACGGACACGCGCCCGACAGAGACGGTTTCCTCGCGCGTCGCTCCTGCGGCGCCCGAAAAGTCGTCTTCGCCGGAAGTCGCGCAGGGGCAGGGCAAGGCGGACGTTTCTCCGGTGGTCACGGTCGCGGCGGCTCCGCAATCCGAACCGCAATCGAGCGTGCCGGAAGCGTTGCTGCCCGAGATCGCGGCGGTGGCGCGCACGTTTACGCGTTCGGCTCCGGCGGCGCGTCCTGAAAATATGGATACGGCTGCGGTTCCGGTTCGTCCGGAAACGCTCGCTCGCACGCAAGTGGCGCAGGCCGAGGTGGCGTCGACGCGTGTTTCAAAACCCGCCGTCGCAGCCGAAACGACCACGGAGGCGGAGGAGAAAATTGTTGCGGCGATTTCGCCGGAAGCGCGGCGCTCGATCGATACCTACCGCGCCTTCGCGCGCGGTTCCGGGGTGGAGGCGCACACGACCGGCGAGCACCGGGAAAATATTGCCGTTTCGACCCCGCGCGGGGAGGTGGCTCCAGCCACGCCGGAAAAGGCAGTTAAAAACGCTGAGTTAATGGCTAGCAAGCAGCAGGTTGCAAAACAAGAACCTAACGTTGGCACCCGCGCTGCTAACTCGAGTGAGCCCATGCCTGTTTTGTTCTCACACGACTATGTCTCTCCCGTTTTTCGGGCGGAGCCGTTGCCGAATGTGACGGTTGCTCCGGTCGCGTTCGAGACCGTGGCGAGTGAGGCGACGGGCGAAACCGAGCAGGTGGCGACCGCGCGCCGCGCGATCGCGACGACGCTCGAGACAGTGCAGCAATTTTCGACCGCCGATGCGCGGGGCGTGAATCTGAAGTTCTCCGTGTCGGGCACGGACCTCGCGGTTCACGTGGCGCTTCGTGGCGGCGAGATTCAAACGACGTTCCGCACGGAATCCCCGGAACTGCGCGCGGCGCTCGCCACTGAGTGGCGCTCGGTGACGGCGCAATTCGACGCGGGCGCGCAGCGCCTCGCCGAGCCGGTGTTTTCCACAAATCCCGCGTCGTCCTCCATGCAGGGCGATGCCGGTGCTTCGCACCGCGAAGGTCGCTCCGCGCAACAGCAGCAGGAAGCGCCTGCGACGCCGTTCCGTATCTCCACCGCCGAGCGTGAATCCGCTGCGCCCGCGCAGCCGGTCGCGCCGACCATCTCGATCACTCCGGCTCCGCTGCCCAGCACGCGCCGGCTCCACGCTTTCGCCTGATTTTATGCAAGTCACCTCCGCAACGTCCGCCTACGCCGCCTCGGGCACGACGTCCGAAACGACGCAGACGGCCTCGACCAAGAAGACTGTGCTGGGGCAGGAGGATTTTCTCCGCCTGCTGGCCGTGCAGTTTCAGCAACAGGATCCGATGAAGCCCATGGAGGATACGGCTTTCATCGCGCAGATGGCGCAGTTCACTGCGCTCGATAACAGCAGCTCGCTGCTGCAGCAGATCACGCAGCTCAACAACCAGCAGGACGCGCTCACTGCCAACAGCTACATCGGCCGTCGGGTGACGGTCGATGACGGCCAGGGCGGTTTGGTGACGGGCGACGTCTCCGGTGTGGAATTCATGGATGGCACGCCACGCATCGTGATTGGCGATTACACCTATCCCGTTTCCGCGGTGCTGCTCGTCGAGCCGGCGCCTGTTTCCGAATCCTGATCGAACCTGCCACCTCTCCAAATCCAAAACTCAACTACATCTCACCATGGGACTCATCGGCACTCTCACCTCCGGCGTCAGCGCTCTCCGCACCTTCAGCAAAGGCCTCGAGGTCATCGGTAACAACATCGCCAACGTGAACACGACGGCCTTCAAGGCCTCGAACGCGAATTTCTCCGACACCTTCAGCAACACGCTGCGCTCCGCCACGACCGCCGCCGGCGACGCCGCGGTGCAGGTTGGCACGGGTGTGCAGATCTCGAGCATCTCGACGAACTACACGCAGGGCTCCTTTGCGGGCACGGGCGTGGTCACCGACCTCGGCATCTCCGGCGCCGGCTACTTCGTCGTGCAGAACGGCACGCAGAACTTCGCCACGCGCAATGGCGCCTTCACCTTCGACAGCTCCGGCAACCTGGTCAACGAGCAGGGCTACCGCGTGCTCGGCTCCGACGGCAATCCGATCGTGGCCGCCAACTACGAAGACGTCGCCTCGGTGAGCATCGGCAGCGATGGTCTCGTGAGCATCTTCTACGCGGACGGCACCACCGACACCTCGCAAAAGGTCGGCCTGCTGAAAGTGCCGGAAGAGTCCAAGCTCATGAAAATGGGCAACAGCCTCTTCGACTTCTCCGCCACCGGCGCTGCGGTCACCGACATCGCCGAGGCCGGCACCTCCGGTCTGGGCTCCATCAAGTCCGGCGTGCTCGAGCAGTCCAACGTCGATCTCACCGATCAATTCTCGAACCTCATCACGACGCAGCGCAGCTTCCAGGCTGGTTCGCGCCTGATCACGGTTTCGGACTCCGTCCTCGAGGACATCGTCAACCTCAAGCGCAACTAATCCTGCCATGGCCAAGGCTGCTCCCACTGCTCCTGCCGGCGCGCCCGGTTCCGCGGCTGCGCCGGGTGCGGCTCACGCTCCCGCGTCGGCGGCTCCGACCGCCGCCAGCGGTGGGGGCCTCAAGGCGTGGCTCCCCACGCTCGCGGCCTTGGTCCTCGCGCCGGCCCTGACGTGGGCGGTCGCGCAGTTCGTGCTTATCCCGAGCCTGCAGCAGAAACTCGCCGCCACTCCGGTGGCCGCGCCGAGCGGCGAATCCTCCGGCTCCGCGCACGGCGAACACGGCAAGGCTGCGAAAGACGGCAAGGATGCCGGCTACGAGTTTCAGAACATGGTAGTGAATCTCGCGGGCACGATGGGCACGCGTTATCTGAAGACCACGTTCCTCGTCACCGGCGCGCCGGATGTGAACATCAAGTCGGTCTTCGAGAGCAACAAGCCTCGCCTGACCGACGTGACGCTCAACGTGCTCTCCTCGCTCTCGCTCGCCGATCTCGAGGAACCGGGCGCGAAGAACGTGCTGCGCGAAAAACTCGTCGCGGCCTACAACCAGGCCCTCGGCAAGAAGGTCGCCGAACAGGTCTATTTCTCCGACTTCGTCGTTCAGTAACGCGTCTCCATGGCGGATGATCCGAACAGCTCAGGCGGCGGCACGCTCGACCAGTCCGAGATCGACAAACTGCTCGCGCAGGAAGTCATCTCGGCTGCGCCGAAGCAGCTGCTGATTCGGCCCGACGGCACGCGGCACGGCGGCGCCGAGATCAAGGTCGAGCCCTACGACTTTCGCAATCCGGTCTTCCTTTCGGAAATCGAACTGCGGCGGCTCCGCCTCCTGCACGAGGATTTCATCCGCTATCTCTCCGCGCGGCTCTCGCTGTATCTGCGCATGGAGTTCGGCCTGAAGATGGCGCGACTCACGACGTCGACGTATTCGAAGTTCACCGACTCGCTGCCGAATCCCACGCATCTAAGTCTCTTCAAAGTCGATCCGCTCGTCGGCGTCGGCATCCTCGACACGAATCCGCGGCTCGCGCTCACGATCGCCGATCGTCTGCTCGGCGGCCGCGGTCACTCGGTCAAGGCCGAGCGCTATCTCACCGAGATCGAAATCGCGCTGCTCGAGGATGTGATCAACATCGTCCTCGAAGAGTGGTGCGCGCAGTGGAAGACCGAACAGGAACTCCACCCGATCATTATCGGCCACGAAAACAACGGCCGCTTCCTCCAGACTTCGCCGAAGGACGCGATCGTGTTGATCCTCACCCTCGAGGTGAATTTTGGCGACTGCTCCGAGCAGATGCAGATCGGCGTGCCGTATTACACGATCGAACCGGTCGTGAAGAAGATGCAGGCGCGCCGGCAGAAGGACACCGCGGTTTCGCAGCCGCAGAAACGCGCCGAGTGGCAGAAGTCCTACGAGAACATCACCATGCCCGTGCGCGCCGAGTGGAACGCGCTCGAGCTGAGTCTGCGCGAAGTGACGAGCCTGCGCGTGGGCGACGTGATCGAACTGCCTGCGACCCTTTTCCATGACACCCACGTGCTGCTCAATGGCACGCCCAAGTTCGTCGGCACCGTCGGACTCGATTCCGACCGCGTAGCCGTGCAACTCACCCGCAAACTCCCTCCGCCGACTGTGACCCAGCCGGCCAAATCCGATGGAAGAAAAGACACTTGATCTCGTTCTCGACGTAAAGGTGAAGGTCACCGTGCAACTCGGCTCGGTGCAGCTGCCGATGCGCGAAGTGCTCGAACTCGCCCCGGGCTCGGTGCTGCAACTCACCCAGCACGCCAGCGATCCCGTCGGCCTCTATGTGAACGACCAGCTCGTCGCCTATGGCGAAGTGGTGGTCGTGGAAGACAACTTCGGCATCAAGATCACCGAGTTGGTGGGTAGCTCCTCGTCATGAGGTCGATCGCCCGCTGGGTAGCTCTTTTCACCGCGCTTTGCTTTGCCGCGGTGGTCGTCGCTGAAGGCGCCGAGGAAGATCGCGTGATCGTGCCCGGCCGCGCGGCCGATGCGTCGACGGCGGCTTCGTCGAAGACCGAGTCCACGGGCGGTTCCGGCGGGATGACCATCGCGCTCGTGGTGATGCTCGCCGGCGCGGGTGGCTGGATGCTCTGGCGCCAGCGTATCCAACCGGCTGGGACACGCACCGTGCGTCACCTGCAGATCGAGGAAACGCGTTCGCTCGGCGGGCGCCAGTTCCTCGTTGTCGCGTCGTATCGTGAAAAGAAGTTTTTGTTGGGCGTCTGCCAGGGACGCATCGATCTGCTTTCGCCGCTCGACGGTGAAGCACCGGCGGAAAGCAAGGAGTTGTCGTGATCCTCGCCCGTCGCTCCATCGCACCGCGCGTGCTCTGCCTGCTGGCCGTGGCGGTTTTGCTTTGCCTGCTGATGCCGCTCGCGCACGCGCAGCCTGGCGGCGTGATTTCTCCGGGCGACGAAGTGCCCGATGCCACGTCTGCGCCCGCGGCTCCGGCGAGTGGCAACGCGGCGCAACCCGCCGCGGATCCGTTTCGCCTGAACATCGGGCTCGAGGGTTCGGGCAACGGTCAGGTGAGCGTGGCCGTGCAGATCGTGCTGATCATGACGCTGCTCTCGGTGGCGCCCTCGATCGTGCTGCTGATGACGTCGTTCACGCGCATCGTCATCGTGCTCGGTTTCGTGCGCACGGCGCTCGGCACGCCGAGTGCGCCCTCGAATCAGATCGTCGTCGGCCTCTCGCTCTTTCTTACGTTTTTCCTCATGGGCCCGGTCTTCGACCGCGTGCACAAGGAGGCGATCACGCCTTACCTCGATCAACAGATCACGTCTGCGGAGGCGATGGATCGCGCCTCGCAGCCGCTGAAGGATTTCATGCTGAAGCAAACGCGCACGCGCGACCTCGAGTATTTCCTCGAACTCGGCGGCTACGGCCCCACGGCCGTGCGTGATCTGCCGATGCGCGTGGTGATTCCCGCGTTCGTGGTGAGCGAACTGCAGACCGCGTTTCAAATGGGTTTTCTGCTGTTCCTGCCGTTCCTCGTCATCGACTTCCTCGTCTCCTCGGTGCTGATGGCGCTCGGCATGATGATGATGCCGCCGGTGACGGTGGCGCTGCCGCTCAAACTGTTGTTGTTCGTGCTCGTGGACGGCTGGCACCTGGTGGTGCAGTCGATCGTGCGAAGTTTCGCCTAGGCCCGAACCGCAGCCCGTCTCTTTCGCATGAATCCCGAACTGGCGATCGACCTCTTCAAATCGACGGTGATGTTCTCACTCTACGTCGTCGCGCCGTTTCTGGTCACGATGCTCGTGGTGGGCCTCATCGCGAGTCTCGCGCAATCCGTCACCAGCCTGCAGGAGCAAACGCTGACCTTCATCCCCAAGCTCGTGGCGATGGCGACGTTGTTGATCGTGCTGACGCCGTGGTTGCTGCGCACGCTGACCGAGTTTGCCGTCTCGAGCCTGACGCGCCTCGGCACGATGGGCCCGTGAGCGTCGCGCTCACGCCCGTAAAATTTAGCTGACGATGACCACCGGCCTGCTCGTCACCTGGATGATGGTGTTCCTGCGCACGCTGGGCATCTTCCTGCAGCTTCCGGTGCTCACGAATCGTCCGCTGCCGGTGACGGTGCGGCTGGGCATCTGCCTCTGTGTGGCGACCCTGCTCTCCGCGACGCTGCCCGAAGCTCCGGTGCCCGCGACGTTGGGACAACTGGTCGGGACCGTGGCGAGCGAACTGATTCTCGGCCTCGCGATGGGTTTCGTCGGTCGGCTGTGTTTTGGCGCGGTCGAAATGGCCGGCCGCGTGATTGCGACGGAAATCGGTGTTTCGGCGACGCCCGGCATGGGCGTGCCCGAGCCTTCGCAGGAAGCGATCGCGGCCATGCTGATGACCTTCGCGGTCGTGTTGTTTTTCATGTTTGGCGGCCACCTCATGATGGTCAGCGCGCTGGCTCGCAGCTTCGCGTGGGCGCCGGCGGGCGCGCCGATGTTCGTGGCCGACGCGGGCGATACGATCATCCGGGCCACGAGTCGCGTGATCGAACTCGGCGTGCGCATGGCGGCGCCGTTCATCGCCATGAACTTTCTTGTGACAATGACGTTCTCAATTCTCGGCCGGGTTGTGCCGAAGATGAACGTGTATCTGGTCAGTTTCTCGATGCGCGTCATCGCGGGCTTCACGCTCTTGGCCTCGGCCGGCGCGCTGCTCGCGCGTTACCTCTACACCGAATTCGGCGAGGTGCCGCTGCGCATGTTGGAGCTCACGACGCGCTAAGCGCCGCAGGCAAAAATTGCCGCTGAAAACGGTTAGCAGCGTTCAGAGGAGATTTACATGGGGGCGAGCGGAAAGAATGTAGTATAAGTTAGCTCCAAATAATAGGTTGCGATTGGAAGAGGAGCGTTGGCATTGGCGTTGCTTAAAGGGTGGCGCGCGCAATGGCCGACACCGACCAAGATCAAAAAACAGAGCAGCCGACCGAGAAGAAGTTGTCGGACTCGATGAATCGCGGCCAATTCGCGAAGTCGCCCGAGATGCAGGTGCTCTTCATGTTGGCGGCGGTGTTGGGCGGACTGGGTTTCACGGCGACCACGGCGTCGCGGGAAGTGGCGGAATTTGCGGTCAGCGTTTTCACGCGTTTCGGCCAGACTCAGGTCGATCGTGACACGGTGGTGGTGCAGCTCGCGGACGTGTTGCTCACGACGCTGCGGGCGGGCGCCCCGATCCTGATCGGCTGCATCGGCGCGGCGCTCCTCGCCGGCAGCATCCAGAGCGGTTTTCACCTCTCGCCGGAAGCGGTCGGCTTCAAACCCGAGAACCTCGACATCAGCAAGGGCTTCGGCCGCGTCTTCAACAAGAGCGTGTTCGTGCGCGCCGGCATCGATCTGCTGAAACTCATCGCGATCGGCGGCACGCTGTATCTCGGCGCACGCGGGTTGATGCTCGATCCGCTGTTCAGCGCGCCCGTCGAGGCGGCGTATCTCGGCCAGTTTCTCAATCAGGCCACGGTCATCTTTCTCTCCCGCATCATCCTCGCGCTCGGCGTCGTCACCGCGATCAGCTACAGCTACGAGAAATACAAGACGCGTCGTCAGATGATGATGACGAAGGAGGAAGTGAAGGAGGAGCGGAAGAACGCCGAAGGCAACATGCAGGCCAAGGCCGCCATGCGCCGCATGGCCCGCCGCTTCGCGCAGAAGCAGATGCTCAGCGCCGTCGCGACCGCCGATGTGGTTGTGACCAACCCGACTCACTACGCCGTCGCGCTCAAATACGAACGCGGCAAGGACCAGGCGCCGATCGTGCTCGCCAAGGGCGAGAATCGTTTCGCGCAGCGCATCAAGGCGCTCGCCGCCGAAAACGGCGTGCCGACGGTCGAGAACAAGCCGGTCGCTCGTCTGCTCTTCGCGCTCGGCGAAGTAGGGGAGGCGATCCCGCCCGAACTTTATCAAGCGGTCGCCGGCATCCTCGCCGTCGTGTATCGCACGCACCGCTACTATTTCCACCGCCTGAAGGCGCGGCGGCTCGAATTGATGGCTTGATCCGATGAGCGCCGCCACCCCCACCTCCTCGGCTTCCTACAACGCGCTGCTGAAGCGCGCGGACCTCGTTTTCACCGGCGGTCTGTTCATCACGGTCCTGCTGCTGATCCTGCCGATCCCGGCGTTCCTGCTCGATACGTTCCTCGCGCTGAACATCGGCATGTCGCTGCTCGTGCTGCTGGCGATCATCTACATCAAGGATCCGCCGGAGTTCTCCAGTTTTCCGACGATCCTGCTCGCGCTGACGCTCTTCCGACTGGCGCTCAACATCAGCTCGACGCGTCAGATTCTGGTCCACGGCTACGCGGGCGAGATCATCGATTCGTTCGGCAACTTCGTCATTCAGGGCAATTACATCGTCGGTGCCGTCGTCTTCCTGATTCTCGTCGTCATCAACTTCGTGGTGATCACGAAGGGTGCCGGTCGTATCGCCGAAGTGAGCGCGCGCTTCACCCTCGATGCGTTGCCCGGTAAACAGATGGCGATCGATGCCGAGTTGAACGCCGGCATCATCGACGAAGTCCAGGCCACCGCGCGCCGCCTGAAGGTGCAGAAGGAAGCCGACTTCTACGGCGCGATGGACGGTGCCTCGAAGTTCGTGCGCGGTGACGCGATCGCCGGCATCATCATCACGCTGGTCAACGTCGTCGGCGGTTTCGCGATCGGCGTGTTCCAGATGGGCCTCTCGCTCACCGAGTCGCTGAGCAAGTTCACGTTGCTTTCGATCGGTGACGGTCTCGTTTCGCAGATCCCCGCGCTGATTCTCTCCGTCGGCGCCGGTTTGCTCGTCACGCGTGCCTCCGAAAACAACAATATGGGCACGCAGCTCGCCGGTCAGCTCCTGCGCTACCCGCGGGCGATGAAGATCGCCGCCGGCATGCTCGTCGTTTTCGGCCTGCTCCCGGGCATGCCGATCGTTCCGTTCTTCATGCTCGGTGCGATGGCGGGTTTCATCGGCAAACTCGTGCAGGAGCAGGAAGATCTCGCCGCGGCGAGCGAGGCCGCCATGGCCAAAGCGGGTCCGGCCAAACCGGGCGCGAAACCCGGGGCCGAGGGTGCCGCACCTGCCGCCGGCGGTGCAGCGGCCGGCACGCCTTCCGAGGATGTGCGCAAGCTCATCGAGACGGATGTCTTCGCGATCGAGATCGGCTACGGTCTTCTCCCGCTCGCCAACGCCAAATCCGGCGGCGATCTGCTCGCTCGCGTCACGGGCGTGCGCAAGACGCTCGCACGCGAAAAGGGCATCGTCGTGCCGCCGGTTTCCGTGCGCGACAATCTCGAACTCGAGGCCAACGACTACCGCTTCCTCCTCCGCGGCAAACCGATCGCGCGCGGCCAGCTCCATCCGGGCCGCTCGCTCGCGATGAATGTCTCCGCGAGCAAGGTCCGCCTCCGCGGCGTGCCCACGCGCGAACCCGTTTTCAATCTCGAAGCCACGTGGATCGACGAGCCCGAGAAGAAGACCGCCGAGCTCAACGGCTACACGGTCGTCGATCCCGCGTCCGTGCTCATCACGCACCTTTCAGAAACGCTCAAGGCGCACGCGCACCACCTCATCGGCCGCCAGGAAGTCCAGTCGCTGATCGATCACGTGAAGGCTTCGCAGCCCGCGCTCATCGCCGAACTGCTGCCCGATCTCGTCAACCTGGGTATCATCCAGCGCGTGCTGCAGAACCTGCTGCGCGAGGGTATCGCGATCACGAATCTGCCGCTCATCCTCGAAGGCATCGCCGACTTCGCGCCGCTCTCGAAGAATCCCGACGATCTCAGCGAACTCGTGCGTCGCCGCCTCGGCTTGTATTTTGTTCCTGAATACGAAGTCCGCCCCGGCGTCATTCGCGCGGTCACGCTCGATCCGCGTCTGGAGCAGTGGCTCACCGGCAAGGTCCAGCGCTCCGCGACCGACGTGGGTCTCGCGCTCGATCCGGCAACCACGCGCCATCTGCTCGACGAGATCAATCGTCGCACGGGCGAACTCGCCGCGCAGGGCCAGCCCGCGCTCATCGTGGTCTCCACCGAGATCCGTCTCGCCCTCAAACGCTTCTTCGAATCGTCCTTCCCGCGCGTGGTTGTTCTCGCGTTCCAGGAATTGCCGGCGTCCACGGAAATCGAAAACGCCGCCATCATCACCGCACCGCCGCATCTCGCGCGCGAAGCCGCCGCACCGCTGAAGGCCGCCGCCTGATCCCATGTCCGCTCTCCCCACCACGCCGGCTCCCGGCACCTGCTACAAATTCACGGTCGATTCCGCCGATCAGGCGGTGTCGCTCATCCGTGAGCGCCTCGGCCCGTCCGCGCGCGTGCTGTCCGTGCGCTCGATCGAGCAGAAGGGATGGAAAAAACTTTTCCGCGGTTCGAAGCTCGAGGTCATCGCGCAGATCGACGCGCCCGAAGCCTCGCCCGCCGTCACTTCGCCTGCCCCGGTCGCCACGCCCGCGGAGAGCGCGAAACTCGCCGAAGTCTCCAACGAACCCGCATTGCCGTCGTTCGTCGAAGAACCCTCGCGTGCGTCCGTGCCGCCGCCTCCGACGGCCACGCTCGGCCTCGCCGATTTGCTGCGCCGCTCGGGTCTCACCGAGACCGCGCTCAATCGTCTGCAGGCGAATCAAAACTGGCGCGATGTTTCGCGTCTGCCGCTGCACCGCGCGCTCGTCGAGACGTCGCGCCTGCTGCGCGAGCAAGCCGAAGCGCGTGCGACGCGTCCGCCGCTTTCGCGCGCGGCGTTTCTCGGCGCTCCCGGGGTCGGCCGCACGACCGCGCTCTGCAAGTGGCTCGCGCTCGAAGTGTTTCGTCACGCGCGCATGGGCCACGTGGTCACGGTCGAGTTCGACCGTCCCAACGCGCCCGGTCCGCTCCCCGTTTTCGCCGAGGCGCTCGGCGTGCCGCTCGCACACTTCCCGTGCGAAACACGTCCGGCCATGCCCGGCGGTTTTGTTTATTTCGATCTGCCCGCGCTCTCGCCGCGTCGTCCGGCCGACAATGCCGCGCTCGCCGCATGGCTCGACCGCGAGCAGATCACCGAGCGCGTGCTCGTGCTCAATGCCGCCTACGATCGGGCTTCGTTGCGCGACGCCTACGCGGCCGGCCGCGATGTCGGCGCGACGCATCTGGTCTTCACTCACCTCGATGAGGTCCCGCAGTGGGGCAAGCTCTGGGACTACCTCTTCGACGAAACCCTCGAGCCGCTCTTCCTCGCGACGGGACCGTCGCTCACGGGCGATTGCGAGGACGACGTTTCCGGCGCGCTCGTGCGACGCACGCTCCCTGACAGCGCCACGTGAACACATTTTTGGACATGAAATTCGTTTTTCTCGCAGGCGGTGCCTTCGGATTCGTTCTCGCAGCTCTCACGGGCTGGCTGAGCGACCACTCCGCGCGCCGCATTTTTCTCGATGGCGCCGTGGGCTGTCTCACCGGCGCTCTGCTCTTCCGCTGGTTCTGGACCCAACTCGTCCGCGGAATCCGCGAAACCATTCTAGCCCGACACCAGGCCGCCACGGCCGCCGCTGAAAAGCAAAAGTAACCCTTCCAATAACCGGACTTAGTCATGAACAGCACCACCCCCAGCCAAGCATCGGGCACGGAAGCGACTCCCGCCGCCGTCTGGCGCGCCTACCAGGGCGTCCCCAATGCCAGCGGCGCGGTCGATGAGAAGGACCTCATCGAGCGGCACCTCTACATCGTTCGCAACGTCGTCGATCGCATCAAACTCAACCTCCCGACGCACATCGACGCGGACGACCTCTACAGCGTGGGCGTGACCGGCCTGATCGCCGCCGTGCGGAAGTTCGATCCGGAGCAGGGCTGCACCTTCGCGAGCTACGCGGCGATGCGCATCCGTGGTGCGATTCTCGACGAGCTCCGCCGCATGGACTGGTGCCCGCGCCGTGCGCGTGCCCGTTCCCGCAAGCTCAAGGAGACGATCAACGAAGTGGAGCAGAAGCTCGGCCGCGCCGCGACCGACGAGGAGATCTGCGCCGCCCTCGGTCTTTCGCAAAAGGACTACGCCAAGTGGGTCGAGGACGCGCGTCCGGTCACCTTCCTCGCCATCGATCATCGCAACGAAAACGAGGAGGGCGAGGGCGCCTCGCTCCACGAGCTGCTTGCCGACGAAACCGACGTCACAGGCCGTGAAAATCTCGAAAAGCGCGAGCTCCAGGACCTTCTCGCTCAACGAATGGCGGAACTGCCCGATATACCGAAGAAGATCCTCGCCATGTATTACTTTGAAAACATGCGTCTGGCCGAAATCGCAGCGGTCTTCGGCCTGACGGAATCCCGTATTTGCCAGATTCATGCGCAGACCATCCTCGGGCTGCGCGGCTACCTGCAGCGGGTGCGTAACCGCTGAGTGGCGAATCCAGCACGGATGCGAGCATGCTGATCATCATCGGAGGTTTTATCGTTTTGGCGTCCACGCTGGGCGGCTTCATGCTCGCCGGCGGTTCGCCGCTGGTCCTGTTGCACGTCTCCGAGTTCGTGGTGATTGGCGGCGTCGCGCTAGGCGTGCTCATCATCGCCAGCCCGGGCCACGTGCTCGTGGAGATTCTTCACAAGATCAAGGGCTGCATCGGCGGCAAAACCACCGGCAAGGCCGAGTTCTTCGAGCTGCTGAAACTGCTCTACGAAATTTTCATGGTCGGCCGCCGCAACGGTCTCATCGCGCTCGAAGAGCACGTGATGGAGCCGCACAAGAGCCCCATTTTCCAACGCTATCCCTCGGTGCTCAACCACCACGAGCGACTCGAGTTTCTCGTCAACGGCCTCAAGCCCGTCATCGACGGCAAGATCAAGCCCGACCAGCTCGAGGAACTGATGAACGCCGAGATCGAGGCCAAATCCGACGAGTGGGATCACCCCGTGCACCTGCTGCAGCTCGTGGGCGATTCGCTGCCCGGCATCGGCATCGTCGCGGCCGTGCTCGGCATCATCAACACCATGGCGGCCATTTCCGAAGGCCCCGAGCAGGTCGGCCAGAAAGTCGCCGCCGCTCTCACCGGCACGCTCCTCGGCATCTGGGGCGCCTACGGTTTCGTCAATCCGGTGGCCAACCGCATCAAGTTCAACAACGCCTCCGACCTGCTCTGCCTCCGCTGCATCATGCAGGCCGTGGCCGGCTTTGCCAAGGGCCTCGCTCCGCTCACCGCCGTCGAGATCGCGCGCCGCTCGCTCGACAGCTCCGTGCAACCCGGCTCGAGCGAACTCGAAGTCGCCCTGAAGTCCCTGCCCACGAAGTGAGCGAGCCGAGAGCGCGAGCCCTCCTCTCAACTCTCCACCCTCAGCTCACAACCTTCCACCCATGGCGAAAAAAGGAGGACATCACGGCGGCGCTTGGAAAGTCGCCTACGCGGACTTCGTGACCGCGATGATGGCGCTCTTCATGGTGCTGTGGATCTCCGCGCAGGATCAGAAAATCCTCATCGCCACCTCGCAGTATTTCCAAAACCCGTTCCGCGCGCCGGTCGACGCCACCTCGGGCGTCATGCCTTTCAACAGCCAGAACAGCCGGACGAACGGTGAAGGCTCCGGCGAGGCCCAGCAGGATCGGAACAAGCAGATCGAGATGACGTTTCTCAACTCGGTCGCCGCCGACTTCTACCGCCTCCTGCACATCGAGGAAAACCTCTCCGAAAAGACGATCGACATCCAGGTCACCAGCGACGGCCTGCGCGTGACGCTCTTCGATCGCGCCAGCAAGCCGCTCTTCGTCGACAACACCGCGGAGTTCACGGAGTGGGGCACCTTCGTGATGCAGAACCTTTCCTGGACCATCGATCGCCACAAATTCCGCGTCACGATCGACGGCCACACGCGCACGAGCCTCGAACTCGACCGAGAGAATTATTCCGCCTGGGAACTCTCCACCGATCGCGCCAACGCCGCCCGCCGCAGCCTCGTGCACTACGCGGTCTCGCCCGGCCTCATCGAGCGCGTGACCGGCTACGCCGATACGGTGCCGCTCGCCGGGGAAGCGGCCGACTCCGAGTCCAACCAGCGCATCACGCTCAGCCTCGCGCTGAGCAAACGCGAACGCGACAAACCGAAGATTTCCATTGAGGAAGCGGCCCGTGCCGCTCAACCCAAGCTGCCCGGCGTATGAAATCGTTTCTCCAAGGGAAAAAAGCTCTCATCGTGCCGCCGCTTCGTCCGGTCGCCGGCCCCGCGCCTGCCGCCGTCGCGCAGAAAAGCACCGCTCCGGCGCCGCACACGCACGCGCCGAAAGCCGGCGGTGGCACACCCAACGTCGAAGTCGTGAAAGAAGGCGACAAGATCGTGCGCCTCGTCGTGGTCTGCTCCTGCGGCGAACGCATCGAGATCGAGTGCCTGTATCCTTCGGGCTAAGCCGCCCTTCGTTCCGACCCGAGCCGCACCCGGCCCCGACGCGGTGCGCACATTGGCCTGACTCAAGCCGCACCGTGTCCCGACATGGTGCGCACGTGGTCGCGACCTTGTCCGCACTGTGGCTCGACATGGTCCGCACTATGGCGCGACTCGAGCCGAACTCGGTCGACACCCGGTCGTGTTCAAATGGAGCACGCGATAGCCGCCGATCGATTTGAAGTAGAGCAGCAGGGCGAGATAAACCACCGCCATGAAAGCCGGCACGAATGCGTCGGCGCGCAGCGTGCGGCGATCGCCGGCGATGCTCGCTTCGTGGACCGTGCGCTCAATGGGCGTCAGCGCTTCGTAGGCCGCTTTCGGATCGGCGGCGTTGCGCGCGGCGGCGAGTTTTTCGGCGATACCGCCGAACTTGCGTCCATCGAGTCCGGTGGCGTCCGCGAAAAAGAGAAACTTCGACGGCGTGGGCGAACGGTATTCCGCATAGGCGGCGGGATTCGCCCCTGCGAGTTCCTCGCCCGCGAAACGGTCCTTGGCGTAGCCGAGACCGGGTCCGCCAATCACGCCGGCGGAGAGCATGCCGATACCGCCCATGATCGAGATCGCGAGCGCGCCCGTGCGCGGAAAACGATCGGAGGCGACCGCGAGCATCGTGGGCCAGAAAAAGGTTTTGCCGATCGCGTAGATGCTGAGCGCGAGCAGCGCCATGCCGAAGGAGTTGATCTGGCTCGTGAGCGCGAGGCCGAGCGACGCCAGCAGCGCACAGACCAGCAGGAGACCGACGGGAGAAAGTTTCAGGTGTCGCTCGATCCAGTCGGCGCAGAAGCGGAGCGCGAACATGAGCGCGGATGTCCAGATGAAGAGCCATTTGCCCTGCTGCGAACTGAACAGATTGCCCGTGATGTTCTGAATCCAGCTATCGGTGCCGAGCTCGACCGCGCCCACCAGCAGATGCGTGGCGAAGAGGATGAAGAGGAGAAACGAGCCGAGCGAGAAGCGCGTGATCACGCCGACCGCCAGCAGCAGCGCGCCGGCGATCATGTATCCAGTATTCTGTGACAGGCCGAGTGCGTTGGCGAAGAACAGCGACAGCAGATAGCAGACGACCAGCGAACCGAGCAGGCCGACCTCCTTGAACATCTCGGCGAGGCCGATGCCTTTCTCCGAGGCTTCGGACCGGGGCGCCTTCTGGCCGAGAAACATCCAGCCGTAAACCGCCGTGGGAATCAGAAAGAGGCTGAGCTGGATTTTCCAACTGAGGTGGAAGCGGTCGTCGAGAATCCAGCCGAGCGCGGAACCGAGCACGAGTCCCGCCGGCCACGCGGCGTGGAGGATGTTGAGATAGTGCGTGCGGTTGTGCGGGAAGAGTGTCGCGACGAGCGGATTCGCCACGGCCTCGAGCGTGCCGTTGGCGACGCCGAAAAGAAACGTGCCCCAGTAGAGGATCGCGTAGGGGTTTTCGGGACCGGCGCTCAGCGTCACGATCGCGGAGAGCACGTGCATCACGAAGGCGGCGACCACGAGTTTGCCGTAGCCGATCTTGTCGGCGACGAGGCCGCCGATGATCACGCCGAAGCAGAATCCCGAAAGACCGGTGCCGCCGATCGCGCCGAGTTGCGTGGCGGTGAAGCCGTATTCGGCGCCCCAGTTGTCGAGAATGCCTCCGCGAATCGCGAAGCCGACGGCCGTGGCGAGGATCGCGGCGAAGCCGGCCCAGAGAAGTCGTTTGGCGTGCGGAACGGTGCTGACGTTGCCGGTGGTGGTGAGGCTCATGGGGGAGAAAGCTCAGAGTGTGAAGGCGGGGAGTTTTACGATTTTGCCGCCGGCCAGCGCTGACTCATGGGCGCAGAGACCGACGCACGTCCAGTTGGCGGATTTTTTCGCGTTGGGGTAGGGATCGCGATTTTCCACCAGCGCGGAGACGAACTCGTGGGCGAGATGCGGATGCGAACCGCCGTGGCCCGCGCCCTGCGTGAAGCTCAGGTGCGCATGCTTGCCGAGATCGTAAACGCCCTTGGTCGTGAAAGGACGCAGCCCTTTCGGCAGTCGTTGGGCGTAGTCGGGCACTTTGATCCGCTTCGGGATTTTTTGCTCGGGCAGCTTGGCCGTGTGCAGAACGTGCGGCTCATGCTCGATCAGCGTCCACTCGAAAGATTTCTTCGAACCGTAGACGTCGATCGACTCGCGATACTGCCGCGCCGTGTCGAAGAGCGAGCGAATGATCCGCGCGGAGAGATCGGAGCTGCGGAACTTGATGTGCGCGGTCTCGACCGCGAACGGCGAACCGTAGTGCTTCACCAACTCCGAGCGGATCGTGCCCGAGCCGAAGCAGGAAACGTATTCGGCCGTCGCGTCGGTCAGCGCGAGCATCGGCCCGACGCAGTGCGTCGCATACCACATCGGCGGAAGCCCGGGCCAGTAGTTGGGCCAGCCGTCCATGTCCTGCTGGTGGCTGGCTTGGAGAAACTGGATTTTTCCCAGTTCGCCGCGTTCGTGGAGTTCCTTGATGAAGAGAAATTCCCGGGCGTAGACGACCGTCTCCATCATCATGTATTTCAGGCCGGTCTTGCGCGTGAGCTCGACGATGCGCCGGCAATCCGCGATGGACGTCGCCATCGGCACGGTGCAGGCGACGTGCTTCCCGGCCTGCAGGGCCTTGATGGTCTGGGCGGCGTGATCGGGAATCGGCGTATTGATGTGCACCGCATCGATCTCGGGATCGCGCAACAACTCGTCGTAGTCTGTATAACCTTTCTGGATACCGAAGGACTCCTGGATCGCGGCGAGTTTCTTCGGGTTGCGCTGGCAGACGGCGACGAGGCGAGCCTCCGGATGCGCCTGGTAGATCGGAATGAATTCGGCGCCGAAACCGAGGCCGACGATCGCGAGGTTGATTTTCTTGGGCATGGGACGCGCTTATTGAGGGAGCGGCACCTGGCTGGAGCTGCGCAGGTAAGCGATGAGATCCGCGACCTCGTCCTCGCTCATGCCGTGCAGCAAGCCCGGTGGCATGAGGGAAAGCTCCAGTTGCGAAGAACTCTTGATGCTGTCGCGCGGCAGCGTGACGGACTCGACCTGGTTCACGAGCGTGACCGTGCTCGCGGTCTCGCGTTGGAGGATGCCGGCGGCGGTGCGTCCGTCCTTGGTCTCGACCGTGGTCAGGAGGTAGTCCTTTCCGATGACGGCGTTGGGGTCGAGGATGTTGACGAGCAGGTAATCGAGGTCCGCGCGGTTGGAGCCGGTGAGTTCGGGCCCGATGTGCTGGCCGTCGTCGAACAACGTGTGGCAAAGCGCGCACGACTGCAGGAACTTCGCGCGACCTCGCGACGGGTTGGCGGCGGCGAGCTTCTCCGGCGTGAGGATCTTTTTCCAGTGCGCGATCTCCTTGGCGGCGGCTTCGGGCGATTCGCGGACGACGCCCCAGAGTTCCGCAGTTGCTCGAGTGATCTCCGGGTCCTGCAGCAACCCGAGCTGGCGAATCACCGTGGCATCGACGTCGCCCTTCGGAATCACGCCGTTTCGGACCGCCTCGATCAACTTGGCGGCGTAGGCGGGACGCGCGGAGAGCACGGAAAGCGCGGCGCGCTTTTCGGTGTCATTGAAAGTTGAATACAGCGCCAGGATCGCCGCCGGTGTGGTGGCGACGTCGTATGCCGCGAGCCCACGCAAGGCGCTCAGGCGCAGCGCCGGTTCCGGGAGAATCTTTTGGTAGATCGGCGTGAGCTGGAAATCGCGCCGGTCGAGCAGCAACTGCAACGCAGCGAGGCGCGATTGCATCGGCGCGAATGCATCGAGCACGATCTCCTGCTTGCGCCAGGAGATGGCGTCGTCGCCAAGTCGCGCGGCGAGCACATCAGCCTTGGCGACCATCTGCGGGTCTTCGTTTGTGCTGAGCTTGTTGTAAACCTCTCCCCAACGTGCCGGCGGCTTCAGGTCGGAACGTCCCTCCGTGGCCCGCATGAGGCTGTCGATGATCTCGTGTTGATAGGCGACGTCGTTGGTGTCGGCCAACGCGGCGACCAAACCGTCAAGCGAGCGTGAGGGGCCCTGTTGACCTTGCGGAGTTTCGTCGGCCAGCGCCGCCTGTCGGCGTGCGACCCAGCCGCGAAGCGCGGTGATCGGAGTCTGGCCGCCGAGCGCGAGAGCGCGCGCGGGATCGAGGGGCACGAGTGGTTCGAGCGCGAACCAGTAGAGCAGCGGCAGATTGTGATCGGACGCGTCCTCGCCGTGCGCGATCAGGTTCTCGACGATTTCCCAGCGTTTCGCGGGCGCGATGCGTTGCGCCGCCGAAGCGAGAAAACGGCGCACAATCGGCGACGGATCGTTGCGTGCGAGATCGGCGAAGGCGGCGAGCAGCGCGGGCGAGGGGAGTTTGTCCTCGCAGGTGAGCTGGATGGTCCAGCCGCGCACGTAGGGCTCGGGATGTTTCAGCAGCTGCAACGCGACCGCTTCCGTCACGCCGCGCACGGCGTGAAGCGCCCACAGGCTGCGAAGCTGGCGCGGCACGGTCGTCTGCGCCTGAAGTTGCGCGAGTAGATCGGCGGCGACTTCCGGGTTGGGGCCGCGTTCCTGCAGGATGAGGCGCGCGCGGCGAACCCACCAGTCGTTCTGGTGGAGCTGCATCTCGACGAGTTCGGCGTCGGAGAATTGCTTCAGATCGACGCGCACGGGTTTCGAGTTGCCGTAGGAGAGTTTGTAGATGCGACCGTTGGTGCGGTCATGCGGACGCTGCTGGTGGCACGCGCGGGCGTCATACCAATCGCTGTTGAAAATCGATCCGTCGGGACCGACCTCGAGGCGGAGGCCGCGGAACCAGCCGTCGTTTGCCTTCATGAAATCGGGAGCGTGGCGCCCGACGTAGCCGGAGCCGGACGGCTCGAGCACGTCGCGGTTGATCCGGTTGCCCATGATATTGTGCGTGAAGAGCGAGCCGCGATACTCCGCGGGAAAACTGTCGCCGAGGTAGATCAACGTGCCGGCGTGCGCATGTCCGCCGCCGAAATCGTCGGTCTCGCCCTCGCCGAGACGCGCGGCTTCCCAGCTCTCACCGCGATCGTAGTGGAAGTGGTCGGCGATCGTTTTGATATCGTCGTAAACGTGCGGGTTCGCGTGCGGTCCGGCCTGGCGTTGATAGCTGCCGCCCTGAATCACGTGATAAAGGTGCGGGATCACACACGCGGTGACGAAGGCGTCGCCGACGTCGTTGAAGTCGAGACCCCACTGGTTGCTCATGCCCTCGGCGAAGACCTCGAAAACTTTTTTCGTGGGATGGTAGCGCCAGACGCAGGCGTTGAGACGGATGCGGCCGGCGTCGCCGGCGCCGGGCCGACCGACGTGCGAATGGGTGAACACACCTTGATTGCCGTAGAGCCAGCCGTCGGGTCCCCACACGAGGCTGTTGAGCGTTTCATGCGTGTCGTCGTGACCCCAGCCATCGAGCACGACTTCCGGCGGACCGTCCGGCACGTCGTCGTGATTTCTGTCGGGAATAAACAGCAGGTAAGGCGCGCTGCCCACCCACACGCCGCCCAGGCCGACCGCGATGCCTGAGCCGAAGTTGAGCTGATCGTAGAAGACCTTCTTCGTATTAAAATGTCCGTCGCCGTCGGTGTCCTCGTAAATCACCACGCGGTCCCGGCCGTAGGGCGACCAGTCGGGATAGGAATAATTTTCGACGACCCACAAACGTCCGCGTTCGTCGATCGTGAACGCGATCGGCTGGTGCACATCCGGCTCGCCGGCAAAGAGCGTCGAGCGGAAACCGGGTGGGAGCGTCATCGCCTTCGCCGCTTCGAGCGGAGGAAGTCCGGTGCCGGGTGCGATCGGAAATCCATCCTGCGCGTGAAGCGCCGCGCCGAGTCCGTGCGCGGCCAGCAGGAGTGTAGTGAAACGACGGATACGGGTGGGGGACAGCCAGTGTGGGTTCATGAGCGGTCGGTGAGGAACATCAGCAACTCGATGACTTGGTTTTCAGGCAGCGCCTGGAGAAGCCCGGCGGGCATGAGCGATTGCTCGAGAACTTCGCGGCGCTTCACGTCGGCCTTCGGCACGCTGAGCGTTTCGGTCGCGGTGCGGACCACGAGCGAGCTCTCCGTCTCGCGCTCCACCATGCCGGAGACCACGCTGCCGTCGCGTTTGGTGATGACGTTGAGCTGAAAATCGGTCCCGACGACAGCGTTTGGGTCGACGATGTTCTCGATGAAATACTCCACGCCGTTGCGCCACGAACCGGTGAGATCGGGACCGAGGTTGCCGCCCTGACCGTCGAAGACGTGGCAGGTGGCGCAAAGCTGCTGGAACGTTTCGCGACCGGCGGCGGCGTTGAATGCCCAACGCGGCGCTTCGGTGAACATCTTTCGGTAGCGCGCGATATCCGCCTTGATTTCCGCGGGCGAGTCGGCCGCACGGCCCCAGACGCGGTCGAGCCGCGCGTCCACCGATGGATGGCGCAGATTGCGCAGCTGGCGCACATGCAGCGAGGTGAGGTTTTTCTTTGCGAACGAGCCGGTGCTCACGGCTTCGAGCAGGGCGAGGCCTGGAGTGGGGTGACTCGTCAGCGTGGCGAGTGCGGCGGCGCGGTCGGCGTCGTTGAGCGCGGAAAAATGCCGCAGGATGCCGGCCGCCGCAGCGCGGTCGTCGACGCCGGCGAGCAACGGAATCACGGCGCTGCGCAGGCGCGGGTCGTCGAGCAGACGGATGTAGACGGGCACAGCCAACGGATCGCGGGCGCGCTTCAAAAGCGTGAGTGCCTTCTGCCGGTCCTCCAAGCGGGCGTGCGAATCGGCAAGCACCGCGCGCGTCTGGGCGAGAATGGATTCGTCGCCGAACAGCGCCGACAACTGAGCTGCGACCTCACGCTCTTCCGACCGGTCCGTTCGTTCGAGGAATGGCCGCGCAAATTCCACCCAGCCGCGCGGCATCGGCAGCTTGTTTTCGCTTTCGAGCGCGAAACCGATGATCCGCAATCCGCGGGCGGCCGTTTCGGGCGAAGCCTGCGCGAGGTGGGCGATAAGCGCATCGCGGCCTGCCGCGCTCTGGGCGGTGAACCACCGGATCGAATCAGCCAGCGAGGGAAGCGGCGTGCGCGCGGCGATTTCCAGGCCGCGCGACGGATCGGCTTTTGTGAGCGGCGCGAGACCGAACCAGATCATGTTCGGGAGAAAACGGTCGCCGGCTTCGTTGCTGCGCAGCGCGAGCGCGGTGCCGACGGCCCAGCGATCGGCTGCGGCGAGCGCGGGCAGCGCGGACGCAAGTGCGAGATGCACGGTGGGAGAGGGATCGTTTTGCGCCGCGGCGACGAGGGTCGCGACCGGAAGCTTCGGCGCGAACGGGCGCTCGGTGGCGAAGTAAACGCCCCACGAACGCACCAGATCGCTCGGATGCCGGAGCAGGGCGCTGAGGTGCGGGATATCCAGCGCACCGACGACGTGCAGTGTGAAAAGCGCCCGCAAGGTCTGCGAAACTTCGGTGGACTCCGAGGCTTGGCGCCGGAGCTCGGCGATCGCAGCGGGATCGAGCGATCGCGCGGCAGCGCGCTCCTGAAGAAGGCGGCGCGCCGTGCGGACATGCCATTCGTTGCGATGGGTGTGCAGCGCGGCGAGTTCGGCATCGCTTTGTGCGCCGAGGTTCACCTGCACGGGCTTCCAGGTTTCCTTCCACGCCATGCGGTAGAGGCGGCCGTTGGTGCGCTCCCAGATGTCGTCGCGCGGAGAATGGCAGTGCTGGTGATCGCACCAGTCGATGATGTAGACGGCGCCGTCGGGACCGTATTGCAGGTCAACGCCCACGAACGTGCGGTCCGGCACGAACAGCGGATCGAAGCCCGCGTGGAAAGTCTCATAACCGGAGCCCTGCCGCACGTTGTGCTGATGGTTCATCTGGTGGCCGTGCAGGTTCAGCGTAAAAAGATGGTCGCGGTAGATCTCGGGCCAGTTGTCGCCGAGATAGATCATCGTGCCGACGTGCGAATGCCCGCCGTAGATCGCGGTCGAGCCGGGCTTGCCCGCGCCGCCCTCGCCGCTGTCGTAGCGCGCGGAGGAAGGGAGGTAGTTTTTCAGGGCGGGCGCGAAATCGGGTCCACGATTCGAAACAAACGGCGCGTAGTCGGAGTTGGCCTGATTCCAACAGTGCCCGTTACGGATCATGAACGTGGTGCCGCCTCCGCCGTGGAAGCTGCGGCAGTGGGTGATGAAGAGATGGCCGGCTTCGTTGAAATCGATGCCCCACTGATTGCTGCCGCCGCTGGCGAAGACCTCGAATTCGTGGCGCAGCGGATGGTATCGCCACACGCCGGCGCGCAGCGTGACGCGCTCGCTGGCGGGTGTGCCGGGTTTGCCGATGCGCGAGGTCGTGAACACGCCTTGGTTGCCGTAGAGCCAGCCGTCGGGGCCCCACGTGAAGCTGTTGAGCGTTTCGTGCGTGTCCTGATAACCCCAGCCATCGAGCAGCACTTCCGCCGGACCGTCGGGACGATCGTCGCGATCGCGATCGGGAATGAACAACAGCTCGGGCGCCGCGCCGATCCACACGCCTCCGAAACCGACCTCGATGGCACTGACGAGATTCAGGCCTTCGATGAACACCTTGCGTGTCTCGAACGTGCCGTCGCCGTCGGCGTCCTCGAAAATCAGAATACGGTCCTTGCCCTGGCCCTCGGGTTGTTTCGACGGGTAGCTGTAGGCCTCGGCGACCCAGAGCCGGCCGCGTTCGTCGATGGCGAAGGCAATCGGCTGGTGGATGTCGGGTTCGGCGGCGACCAGATCGGCCTGGAAGCCATGCATGAGTTTCATGTCGCGCACGACTTTTTGCGCGTCGACATTGGCCACGCGGCTCGGCGCGGCGGGATTTGGCTGGAGGTGCCAGAGGACGGGACTCTCGAGCTGGCGAAAATCGTCGGTGTTGACCGCGAAGTCGGGCGCGCGGTCGTGAAACACAAAGTCGTCGAAGGCCACGTAGCCGAAACGACCCTCGGTCGCGTGGTCGACCAGCCGGATGAAGATGCGGCGGCCCAGCGCGCTGTTGAAGTCGATGATCTCGCGCCGCAGGGCGTCGCTGCCGCCCCCGGACGACGAGTGCAGGATCGCACCGCTGGCGGCATCGACGATCTCGACGCGCGTCTGATTGATGTCGTCTCCGCCACCGACGAGATAGCTGGCCCAGCGGTGGGTGACCTCGAATGCGGGTGAAGTCAGCCGACCCGTGCCGCGCGGTCCCGGTTTGTTAGCCGGACCGATCCAGAAGTTGCCCACCGGATCGGTTGGCACGTCGCCTTTGCGGCGCGGAGTCGAGGGTTCCCAATACCGCACCGGTTGCGCGGACCACGCGTCGCCCTCGACGGTCCAGCCTTCAAGCGAGCCCTTTTCGAAGCCGAGATTCAGCGGCTGGCCGTCGGGACCGACCGGTGGCAACGAAGCGAGCGGAGTGTGGTCGACGGCGTCCTCCGCGGGCGGCGGCGGGAGTTCCGTGCGGCCAAGGTGCGCGACACGGACGTTGCGAAATTGGATTTTCGCCGGGCCTTTCCCGCTGTGGAGCTGAAACGCGAGACGTCCGGAAAACTCAGCCTGGCCGATCTCGTGATCGTCCAAAACGGATACGAGCGTGCCGTTGATCCACAGCTCGACGTGCGAAGCCCGGGCCGTGATGCGATAGGTGTTCCAGGCGTCGCGCTTGAAAAGTGTTTTGAACTCAGCGGCCGGAGCGAATTCGTCCACCCAAAGGCCTCCGTTGGGCGCGATCGCGACGCGCGTGCCGCGCTCGACGAGCAGTTCGCGTCCGTGTTCGTCGTAGATGCGCCCCAGCCACGTCGCGCCATCGTCGAGGTCGGCTTGGTAACCGGCCGCCTCGCCATTGGGCAGTCGCTGCGAACGAAACTGGATACCGGAGTTGGCCGAGGGATCTCCTGTAAGGCGGAACTCAAGCTCGAGTTCGAAATCAGCGAGCTCGCCTTCCCAGAAGATGAATTGGTTTTCGTGCAGCTCGTCGCCGTCGGGAATCTCGCCCGTGATTGCGGCGTCCTCGACGCGCCACCAGCGCGTATCACCCGACCAGCCTGCAAGCGTGCGACCGTCGAAGATCGGCTGGAGCGAGGGAGGGTCGGCGCGAAGCGGGGTGAAGGAGAGGGCGAGAAGAAGCGCGGCGGGGAGGCGACCGTTCATGGCGCGGAAAGAACCGAGGATTCGGTGGTGGAAAGGAGGAGGAATGCGCCGCGCTTGTTCACGGTGATGAGATCGGGGCGTCCGTCACCGTTTGCGTCGGCGGCGACGAGTTGCGTGCCCACGCCGGAGGCATCGTCGATGATGAACGGTTCGAACGAAACGTCGCCGCTCTCTGAACGGCGCAGCAGAAACGCGCAAAGCACGGGAGCGGCGTTGGGCTCCGGATCGCCCTTCGGACCGTGAGCCCACCAGCGTTTGCCGGTCACGATGTCGGGGAGACCATCGCCGTCGATGTCCGCGATGGTGACGGCGTGGAGTTGAGAGAACTGCACGCCGTCGAGCGTCTTGCCGCCGATGCGCGCGAGGATCTCGTGCTCGCGAAAACCGATCGTGCCATCGCTCTCGCGCACCTGTTCGAACCAGCTCAACCCGTAGCCATGCGCATCGCGCGACGTGACGACGTCGGCGAGCCCGTCGCCGTTGACGTCGACGACGTGCATGTGCGCTCCGCTGCCGAAAGGAACCGCGTGATGTTTCCACTCCGGATCGCCGTCGAGCGAAGCGGGCTGCTGCCACCAGCCGTCTTTTTCGAGCAAGTCCGCGCGGCCATCGCCATCGATGTCACCGAATCCGAGTCCGTGGGTGAAACGATCCCAACTGCGCGTCGGGCTCGCGGCGTGGAAAATCCACGGTGCTTCGGGGCGCGCGGGATCGGGCGTCGCGTAGCCGATGCGTCCTTCGCTCATGCAGACGAGAGCGACGGAATCGGAAGCGAGAAACGGCCCGAACGTCGGTGATTCGTTATCCACCGGCTCGAACGCGAGGTGCCGCTTCCACGCTTCGCCGCTCGTGCCGGGATTTTTCCACCACGACGCATCTTTGCCGGGAAAGCCGATCACGAGCACGTCGGGCCAGCCATCCGCGTCGAAGTCGTGCACGAACACGGAGAAGTTGTCGGAGTAGTTCAGCGGATCGAAAGGCTCCGCCGGCGCGTAGATTTCGTGACGTTCGATGAAGTCCGGTCCCGCATACCAGAAGGGCCCCGCGATCGCGTCCAGGTGCCCGTCGCGATTGAGATCTCCGAACGTGCCCGCCTCGGCGTGGAAGGCGTCACTCAGAACGATTTTGTGGAAGAGCGGTGCCGTGTTTGCTGCCGTTTGCTTCGCGACCACGAGCGGGACGATCCCGACGAAAGCTCCGATGAGCGCGCGGCGAAACAGAGGGACAAGGGCCATGCGGGGAAAGGGGTGCGGAAAAGTAACACAGTTCCCCGGCTCGGCCCATGAGAGTTGGCGCAAATATTCTGAGTTTTTTCACCAAGGGAGCGGTGACTGCTTTCTCAGAGGGTAATAGGGGAAGCGCGTAATTTTGCGTGGAGGCGCGCGATTGATTTTTTGCGAAAGGCCGCTCATACCCATCGCATGCCGGACCGTCCCCGCCGTCGCACTCGCCGCCGCCGCGATGTCGCGTTGTTGATCGAGACGTCCAACGCCTACGGCCGCGGGTTGCTGCAAGGCGTGATCCACTATGCGCGCGAGCACCCGGCGTGGTCGTTTCATTTGATGGAGCAGGGACGCGGAGCGGAACCACCGGCGTGGCTCAAAGGCTGGAAAGGCGACGGCATTCTCGCGCGCATCGAGACTCCGGCGATCGCGAGTGCGGTGGCGCGGGCGAAGCTCCCCGCCGTGGATCTGAGCGCCGCGCGGCTCCTGCAGAAGCTTCCGTGGGTGGAAACCGACGATGCGCAGATCGCGTCGCTCGCGGTGGGCCATCTGCTCGAGCGCGGCTTCAAGCATTTCGCGTTCTGCGGCGATGCGCGTTTCCAGTGGTCCATCTGGCGCGAGCAGTATTTCACGCAGCGCCTGCGCGAAGCGGGGCATGATTGTCGCACGCACTCGGGGTGGAGTGGGGCGGGCGATCCCGCGGCGGAGCGCCGCGCCTTGGTCGCGTGGTTGCGATCTCTGCCGAAGCCCGTGGGCGTGTTGGCCTGTTATGATATCCGCGGCCAGCAAGTGCTGGACGCCTGTCGCCAGGCGGGGCTCGCGGTGCCCGACGAAGTGGCGGTGCTCGGAGTGGATAATGACGAACTCCTGTGCGAACTCGCCGCGCCGCCGCTCTCGAGCGTGATTCCCAACACGCATCGCACCGGTTACGAAGCCGCCGCGCTGCTCGATCGCATGATGTCGGGTGAGGAGGTGGCGGCGGAACCGCATCTCATCCCGCCGCTCGGCATCGCGGCCCGCCAATCGACGGACGTTCTGGCGATCGACGACCGCGAAGTGGTGCGCGCGATGCAGTTCATCCGGGCGCACGCCTGCGAAGGTATCGACGTTTCCGATGTGCTGGCGGTGGTGAACGTTTCGCGGCGTGTGCTCGAGCAACGTTTCCGCAAACTCCTCCGTCGCTCCCCGCACGAGGAGATTCTTCACCTCAGGCTGGCGCGTGTGCAGCAGTTGCTCTCGGAAACGGATCTTCCGCTTTACCTGATCGCAGAGTCGACCGGGTTTGAGCACGTCGAGTATCTGAGCGTGGCCTTCAAGCGGGAGTTGGGACTCACGCCGCGAGAGTTTCGCGAGCGCGCCCGCTCTTAGTGCATACGACCGGCACTGCGCGCGTTGCGCGGATGTGAGGCTGGCAAATCCTGCCTGAAATCACGGCGGCAAGTTTTGCCCGTCCAAACAGTAGAATCTCGTAAGACCCGACAAAACAATGAGATGCGAACATGGCATCGGCTTTGCTGAGAGTCAGCCGCCATGAACGTAGGTATGTATCAAAGTGCAGCTTCCATCTCCGCCCTGGAGAAGTGGCAGGACCTTGTTGCACAGAACATCACCTCCAACGATCAGACGGCCTACAAGAAGAAGACCGTCAGTTTCTCGACCGAAATGGCCGGCGAGATCCAGGCCGACGCGCGGCACGCGATCGGTCGCGGCAATGGCGTGCCGATGCTTTTCCCGAAGATCAATACGGGCATCAGCTTCAACTACGGCGAGAGCCAGCGCACGCGCGGCGAGCTCGACGTGGCGATCCAGGGCGAGGGCTTCTTCGAGGTGCAGAACGAAGACGGCTCCAGGATCTACACCCGCAACGGTCAGTTCCGCATGCGCACCGACCGCACGCTCGTCACGAGCGCCGGACAGGAAGTCATGAGCACGGCGGGCGGCCCGATCACGTTTCTCCCCAACGGCGGTGCGATCGTGATCAACGAAAACGGCACCGTCATGCAGGGCACCGTGGCCGTCGGTCGCCTCGCGCTTTATCAATTTCCCGACAACAGCCAGCTGATCAGCGCCGGTAACGGCTACTACCTCCCCCCCCAGGGCGTTGAGCCCGAGGAAGTGGAAAACCCGGAGCTGCTGCAGGGCTATGTCGAGGGCAGCAACACGTCCTCCCTGCGTGAGATGGTGGATCTGGTCCTCATCTCCCGCGCCTACGAAGCGAACCAGAAAATGATCACCACGATCGATGAGCAGATGGGCAAGGCCCTCGACGCTCTAGGCTGATCGCTGCCCCATGAGTTCCCCAGACAGACAACCGCAATCACGACTGCATGGCCGTGCCCGCTATGGGGGCGGGCCGGCCCCTCTTTTTCCCTCCGCGTCCGTAGCGGCGACTCCGGAGCCTGATCGCTCCGCTCACTCACTCCTCCAGCCATGAACCTCTCTCTCTACTCCGCGGCCACGGGCATGGAGGCCCAGCAGCTCAACTTGAACACGATCGCGAACAATCTCGCGAACGTGAACACGCCCGGCTTCAAGCGCAGCAAGATCGAGTTCCAGGATCTGCTCTACCAGAAGCCCGCGCGCGCCGCCGGCACGGATTCCGGCGGCGGCAACATCGTTCCTTCCGGCGCGGAAGTCGGCAACGGCACGCGCGTCGCTTCGACGGCGAAAGTTTTCACGCAGGGTCAGCTCACCAACACCGGCGAGCGTCTCGACCTCGCGATCCAGGGCGACGGTTTCTTTGAAGTCCAACGTCCCGATGGCACGCTCGCCTACACGCGCGATGGTTCCTTCAAGCTCAACGCTCAGGGCCAGGTCGTCACGATCGACGGTCTGCCGGTTTTGAGCGGTTTCCAGAACATCCCTGTCGGCGCCGACGTCTCCATTTCCGAAAACGGCCAGGTCACGATTCAAACCGCCAACGGCACGACGACTTTCCGTCTCAACCTCACGCGCTTCGCGAATCCCACCGGTCTGCGCAGCCTCGGCGGCAATCTCTACGAAGAGACGGCCGCGAGCGGCACGCCCGAAATCGGCCAGCCCGGCGAGCAGTCCTACGGCTCGATCATGCAGGGCTACATCGAAGGCTCCAACGTGAACATCGTGGAAGAGATGGTTGCGCTGATCATCGCGCAGCGCGCCTACGAGATTAATTCAAAGTCCATCCAGACCTCCGACGAGATGCTCCAAAACGTGGCGCAGATGAAACGCTGACCATGAAACTCGCCCGCTTCTTCGCCCCCCTCCTGCTTTGCCTCGCGTGCCTCGGCACGGCTTCCGCCGAAACCGCCGCCACGCCGCTCACGCGCGATCGCTTCATCAGCGAACTCGCGCGCCAGCTCACGCTCCACTTCAACCTCGAGGGCGATCTGCAGCTCGACCTGCTCCGTCCATGGTCTCCGCCCGCGCAGGTCGCGACCGCGTGGGACATCGAGATCGCGGAGTATCCCGTGCTCCCGTCCGCTTCGATGCTCGTTCGCTGCCGCATCCTCGGCGACGCGGAGTTGCTCGCCGATTCGACGATCGTCCTCCGCGCGAGCCTGTGGCGTGACGCGTGGATTGCACGCCAGCCGCTTCCGATCGGCAGCACCTTCGATCCTTCGGTGCTCGATGTGCGCCGCGTGGATCTTTTCCGCGACCGCGATGCGCTTCCCGCTTCGGTCGGCGATCGCAACTACATCATCGCTCGCACGGTGAACACCTCGCGTCTGCTCACGTGGCACGACATCGCCCGCCGCCCGCTCGTGAAGAAGGGCAGCCTCGTCGAAGTCTCTGCCGCCGACGGCATGCTCTCGATCACGATGAAAGCCGTCGCGATGGAAAACGGCGGCCCGGGCGACACCGTCACCGTTCGCAATCCCGAATCGCGCAAGGAATTCGCCGCCATGGTGGTCGACGAAAACCGCGTCCAGGTCCGCTTCTGAGCCCATGCGCGCCGTCCTTCTTCTCTCTCTGATCGCCAGCACCGCGTGCGCCGGTTCGCTGTGGCCCACCAATGGAGTGGGCGAGCGCTCGATGGTCGCCGACAAGAAGGCTGCCTACGCCGGCGACATTCTCACGATCGTCGTGAGCGAGGCCGTCGCCGCCAGCAACAGTCAGAGCAAGAAGTCTTCGCGCGAGTCGTCCGTCTCCGACGCGGTTTCCAGTTTCCTTTATCCGCAGACCGGCCTGCACAAGGGCATGCTCCCGAAGGTCGGCATGTCGGCCGCCGCGAGCAACTCGGGCGGCGGAGACGTGAGCAACAACCAGAGCCTCGTGTCGCGCGCGGCGGTGCTCGTCACCGATGTGCTGCCCAACAACAACCTCGTGATCGAGGGCGTGCGCGTGGTGACGTTCTCCGGCGAGACGCAATACGTCGTCCTCCACGGTCTCGTCCGTCCGTCCGACATCACGCCGGACAATACCATCCTTTCTTCGAACATCGCCGACGCTCGCGTCGAGTTCTACAGCGAAGGCCAGCTCACCGATGCGCAGAAGCGCGGCTGGCTCTCGAAACTCTACGAAAAGCTGCGGCCGTTCTGATCAGAGAATTTCGAACAGCGGATTGCGGAAAAACATGGTGACTCTTCACAGCTCTCTCGTGCAGCGCGGCGGCGGTTTTAAGAAATCCGCACTCCGCACTCTGCACTCCGCAGTTTGCGCCGTCGGCTGCCTCCTCCTCTCGCTCGCCGCGATCGCGCCTGCGCACGCTTCGCGCGTGAAGGACCTCACGCTCGTCGAAGGTGGCCGCGAGAATCAGCTCGTCGGTTACGGTATCGTCGTCGGTCTGGCGGGCGATGGTGACAGCAACGCCGCGACCACGCTGCGCAGCGTGGCCAACATTCTCGAGCGCTACGGCCTCACAGTGAATTCCACCGATGTGAAGGTGAAGAACGCTGCGGCCGTCATGGTGACCGCCGACATCAGCGCCTTTCTCAAACCCGGCGCGCGCATCGATGTGAACGTCGCCTCGATGGGCGATGCGAAATCTCTCCAGGGCGGCGTGCTCCTGCAGACTCCGCTGCTCGGTGCCGATGGCCGCGTGTATGCCGTGGCGCAGGGCCCGGTCGCGATCGGCGGTTTCGTCGGTGGCGTGGGTGGGGTGGGCGGTGCGACCGTGCAGAAGAATCACCCGACCGTGGGCAACATCAGCAGCGGCGCGATCGTGGAGCGCGAAATTCCCGCGACTTTCGTGCGCGACAACCAACTTCGTCTGCTCCTGCACAATCCCGATTTCACTTCCGCGGCTCGCATGGCTGAAGCCATCAACGGTCAGTGGCCGGGCGCCGCCAACGCGGTGGACGCTGCGACCGTGAACGTCGCCTTGCCGGAAAATTATCGCGGCCGTGATGTCGCTTTCATTTCCGATCTGGGCGTCATCGAGGTCATGCCCGACACGCTCGCGCGCATCGTCATCAACGAGCGCACAGGCACGATTGTGGCCACCTCCACGGTGAGACTTTCGCAGGTCGCGATCGCGCACGGCGCGCTCACGATCACCGTCACGAGCAATCAAGGTGTGAGCCAGCCCAATGCGTTCAGCGGCGGCACCACGCAGCAGGTGCAGAGCACGCAGACCGCGGTCAACGAAACCAAGGGCGGCTTCACCGTCATCAACGATCCTCCGACCATCGAGCGCCTTGCCGCCGCGCTCAACGCGCTCGGCGTCTCGACGCGCGACATGATGGCCATTTTCCAAAGCTTGAAGCGCTCCGGCGCGCTGCAGGCCGAACTCGTGATCAACTGAGCCATGAACGTCGTTCCGCTCAACGCCACGTCTTCCGCCACTGCCGCCGCGCACGTCGCCGAGTTCACACGTCCGGCTCCCGCGCGGCCGCTTTCGAAGGAGGCGCTCCGCACCGCCGCTCCCGAAGTGCAGCGCCGCGAAGTCGCGCAGCAGTTCGAAGCCATTCTCGTCCGCCAGCTGCTCGGCAAAACCATGAACTCCATGCTCGGCTCCGACAACGGCGTCGCCGGCAGCGTTTATGGCGACATCATGACCGAGACGCTCGCGCAGCAGCTCACGCGCGGCCAGGGCCTCGGTCTCAGCCGCATGCTCGAGCAACAACTCACCCCGCGCGGTTCCACCGCGTCCGACTCCTCTTCCGCCACGGCCTCCTAATCATGCACTGGCAAACCATCGCCGACTCTCTCCGCACCGAACTCGCCGAATACGGCGCGCTTCTCGGCCTCTTCGAACAGCAACAGCAAAGCCTCTTTGCTCGTGATGCCGATGCCGTGCTCCGGATTGGCGGCGAGCTCGAAGCCCAGGCTGCGATTTTGCAGGAGTGCCGCCGCGAACGCGAACGCGCGACCGCATCCTTCGCCACCGCGCACGGACTTCCCGCCGATTCCACCCTGCGCAGCTTGCTGCCGCACGTGGAAGCCGACGCCCGTCCACTGCTCGAAGCTCTCATCAACGAGGTCAACCACCTCCTGCACCGTGTGCGCCGCACCAGCCGGCAGAATCACACGCTGCTCTCCCGCGCCGTGGAGCTCAACCAGGAGCTGCTCCGCCAGCTCCGCCCCGACGCGTTCACGAAAACGTATTCCGCCGCCGGTCGCGTCTCGCTCGCCGGCGCCAACACCCCCGCGCTCCGCGCCGCAGGCTGAACCCATTTTGGATTTTCGATTCTCGATTTTCGACCGAGCCCAGCATCACCGCCTCCGATCGATCCTCCTGAAATCGAAAATCAAGAATCCAAAATCGAAAACCTTCCATGTCCGGTCTCTTCGCCAGTCTCAACTCTTCGGTCCGAGCAATGTCGGCGCACAGCCGTTCGCTCGAGATCGCCGGCAAGAACCTGGCGAACGTCAACAACACCAGTTACGCGCGCCAGCGCGTGATCTATGGTGACCGTGGGACGGTCGTCACCGCCAGCGGTGCGGAGAGCCTGGGTCTCGAAGCGCTCGGCATCCAGCAGCTCCGCGATACGCTGCTCGACCGCCAGGTGGTCCGCGAAACGTCGCTCACCGCCTATTACAAGGCCATGCAAAGCGCGTATCAGCGCGCGCAGGCCAGCCTCGGGCAGAGCGTCGCGAGCACGTCCAACGCGAGCACGTCGACCGACACCGGCATCGCCGCCGCGCTCGACGGTTTCTTCAACTCTTTCCAGGCCCTCGCGGCCAATCCCACCGACTCCGGCCAGCGCGCGGCGCTGATCCAGAGCGTCGGCATTCTCACCGACCGTATCCAGTTGGCGGATGCGCGCCTCGCGCAGGTGCAGAGCGATCTCGACGTCCAGATTTCGACCGATGTCGCCGAGGCCAACACGCTCCTCACCACGCTCGCCGATCTCAACAGCCAGATCGCGCGCTTTGAGATCAACAATCCCGGTTCCGCCGTCGACCTGCGCGACCAGCGCCAGGCCACGCTTGAAAAACTTGCCGCGAAACTCCCGTTCAGCGTCAGCGATCCCGGCGACGGCACGCTGCAGATCTCGGTCCAGGACAACGACGGCAACGATGTCCTGCTCGTCGATGGCATCAACGTCACCAACTCGCTCGGTTACAACGGCGGCGTGATCACCGCCGGCGCGGCCAACACTCCGGTCGCGCTCGCCTCGGGTTCGATCCAGGGCTCGCTCGATGCGAAGAACGGCGGCGTGCAGGCCGTGCGCTCCAATCTCGACGCGCTGGCCGCGCAGCTCGTGGCTTCGGTCAACGGCGAATACGGCGGCGCTTTCTTCGCCGCGGGCGGCACCACCGCTGCGACCATCCGCCTCGACAGCTCGATCACGACTGCATCGCTCGTCGCAGGCACCGGCGGCTCGGGCGACAACAGCATCGCGCTCGCGATCGCGCAGCTCGCTTCGAAGCAATTCTCCACGCCGGGCGATTCGATCGACGGCACCTTCCGGTCGTTCTATTCGCTCACCGTCAGCGAGCTCGGCCAGGCCCTCGCCGGCGCGAACACCCGCGTCACCGACCAGAACAACATCGAGACGCTCGTCCGCACGCAGCGCGACACCGTGAGCGGCGTGAATCTCGATGAAGAGATGGCCGACCTCATGAAATTCCAGCGCGCGTTCCAGGCCTCTTCGCGCGTTTTCCAGACCATCGACAACCTCCTCGAGGTCGTCGTCACCCAGCTCGGCCGTTAACCTGAACCATCGCCCACCTCGCCATGCGCGTAGCCAGCAACACCGTTTCCGAAGCGATGCTCCGTCAGATCCAGCAGCTGACGGTCGATCAGGCCAAGCTGCAGACCCAGGTCGCCACCGGCCGCCGCGTGCTCAATCCCGAGGACGACGCCGCTGCGATGGGTCGCGTGCTCAATCTTCAGAGCGAGCAGCGCCAGCTCGCCCAATACGTCAACAACGCCAACCGCGCGATGGCCATCTCGCAGGCCAGCTACTCCGGCCTGCAGAGCCTCAAGAAAGTTTCCGACCGCGCCGGCGAACTCGCCACCCTCGGCGCCAGCGCCATCGGTCCTGACGCGATGAAAGGCTACGCGGCCGAAGTCGATCAGCTCATCGAGCAGGCCCTCGAACTCGCCAACGGCAAACTCGGCAACGACTACCTTTTCGGCGGCACCGAGACGGCGACTGCGCCGTTCTCCGTCACGCGCGATGCCGACGGCGCGATCACCGGCGTCACCTACGACGGCAACAACGATCGCGCGTCGATTCCGCTTTCCGAGACTTCAAGCGTCGCGCCCCGCACCAGCGGAGCCACCAACGCGGGCATCGCTGACTTCATTACCAATCTCATCGCGCTGCGCGATGCGCTCAAATCCGGCGACACCGGAGCCGTGGCCGCCGCGCAAAGCCCGCTCGTTGCGAGCGAAGACGTGATCATCGAAGCCATGGCCGACACCGGCGGCGTGCAGTCCCGCATCGAAGCCGCGCAGGCCCAGCAGGCCACGCGCGCCACCAATCTCGAATCCCTCATTTCCGGCGAAGCCGACATCGATCTGCCCAGCACCGTCGTGAAACTCAGCCAGGCGTCCACCGCCTACCAGGCTGCGTTGGCGTCCGCTGCCAAGGTCATGAACCTCTCTCTCCTCGACTACATCTCCTAACCCAACTCCGCGCCCCTTCCCATGAAAGTGCTGTCAGACATCACACCGATCGACTTTGGCGCCTCCCCCGCCAATCAGATCGAGCTGCCGCAAGGCATCATCGGCTTCTCCGCTTACAAGCGCGCGGAGCTGCTTTACATGCCCGATCACCTGCCGTTCCTCTGGCTGCGTCTCCATGGACCGGATACGATTCATTTCGTCGTCATGGAACCGGGCGGCATCATCGCCGACTATGAACCCGAGATCTTCGATGAAGACGCCGAACAGCTCGGCATCGGAGACCCCGCCCATGCGATGGTGCTCAACATCGTCCCCCTCCGCCAGCAACAGCCGGTGGAGGCCACCGTCAACCTCGTCGGCCCGATCATTGTGAATCGCCGCACGCGGATCGGACGTCAGCTCGTCATCTCCAACTATTCCCGTTACAGCGCCCACTACGCGCTCGTCGACAATTCACCCGCGCAAGCTTGCGCACGGATCGCGTAAAGCACCCCCCCGCCATGCTCGTCCTCTCACGGAAGGTTAACGAGGCGATCGTGATCGGCGATTCCATCGAGATTCGCATCACCCGCATCGAGGGCGACTTTGTGAAGATCGGCATCTCCGCCCCCCGCGAAGTTCCGATTTTCCGCAAAGAAGTCCTCACCGATATCGCGGCTAGCAATGAGGCTGCCGCTGTTCGCGCCCCCAAAGCCGATTCGCTCCCGATTCTCGCGGTCAAGCCCAAGGCCAAGACCGCCACGCCGCCGCCTCCCGCGCAAAACGCCGGTGGCGAAGCCGTCGCCGCGAAACACGGATAGGCCGCTACGCGCAGCGTTTGTTCTCCGCCCGACTCGAGCTCCCAAGGCTTCGAGCCGGGCGTTTTTTTTCGCGTGCGCGGAGAGCTCGATCGCGGAAACGCGAAACCGCGGAAGCGGGGAAGCAATGTGGAAAGCAGGAAAGGAGGAAGAAGCATGAGGCGTCTTCCTGCGGTCCTCTTCTGTCATTCTGAGCGAAGCGAAGAATCCAGTGGGACTTTCGTCGCCGCGCGCCGCCGCGCAGGGATTCTTCTTCCGTGGTTCCTCGCGACCGAGTCCGCACTTCGCCTCGACCTTGGCCGCACCTGGGCTCGACCCACGCCGCACCTTGTCGCGACTTGGGCCGCACCTGCGCTCGACCGTGTTCGGACGTGGTCCCGACTCGGTCCGGACCTTGGCTCGACCCGGTGCGCACTCAGGCACGAATCACGCCCGGGTGTTTCGCGGCCATTGGCTTTCACTAAAGCGCTCGGGACAGGGAAATTGCTGCCCAGCGTGGCTTTGCGGACTCCCGGAAAGATTTGCCTCTGTGAAAGGGCATATTTTTAAAACCCAGTAAAACAACGCGTTGGGTAACTGGCATGGCGCCTGCACAAGGTTGGGCTCTCCCAAAACTCCCGACCAAAGAAGAAGCGTCCATTCAACCGTCCCAGTCATGAGCGTCATCAACACCAACATCCAAGCCCTCGCGGCCGCCCGTCAGCTGAATGCCAGTCAGGAAGCCCTCGGCCGGTCTCTGACGCGGCTTTCGTCCGGTTCGAAGATCGTCAACCCCTCCGACGACGCCGCCGGTCTCGCGGTCTCCGAAAAACTCGACGCCCAAAACCGCCGTGTGCAGGCCGCTTCGACGAACGTCCAGAACGCCGTCTCCTACATCCAAACCGCGGACGGTTTCATGAGCGGGATGACCAAGATCCTCTCGCGCATGAGCGAGCTCGCGATCCTGGCCAAGGACGTCACGAAGAACGATGCGGACATCGCGCTCTACGGCGAAGAATTCAAGGCGCTCCAGGATCAGCTTCGCGCCACGATTGGCGGGACGACTGCGCAGATTGGAGGCACGACCAACATCGAGTCTCCTCTCGGTGCGTTCAACGGCATCGCTCTTTTTGGGAACGACAGCACGGTGGTCTCGTCTGCCGCGCCCACGTTGTGGGGAGCCGCACCCGTGACGGCCGGCACGTTCACGCCCGGTGCGAGCATGACGGTTGGGTCCGGTGTCGCGATCGGCACGGGCAGCAGTTTCGGCAGCAATGTTTCGATCGGCGATGACGTTAGCATCGGCGGCGGCGCTGCGTTGGGCAATAATGTGAGCGTCGGTAACAAAGCCTACATCGATGCGAGCGCGGTGATTGGTGACAACGTCACCATCGGCGAAAACGCCTACATCGGACCTGGAGTGACGCTCATGGCGGGTGTGGTCATTCAGCCCGGGGCAATCGTTTTGGCGGACAACTATCCTGGCGACGCAGGTGCTACACCTGTCGTGCCGGTTGGCGGTGTGCCGCTGGGCACGGTGGTCACCAAAAACGACGTTCTCGATTCAGTCACTGCGGGCAGCTACACCGCTGGCGCCGGCATGTCGGTCGCGTCCGGGGCTGTGATCGGAGCAGGTGCCACCTTTGGCAATGACGTCGTTGTCGGTGCCGGTGCTCGCATTGCCGACGGCGCCAACATCGAGAATAACGTAGTGATCGGAGCCAATGTTTACATTGCTCCAGGCGTCACCATTGCGGCGGGCGTCACGATTCCCGATGGTGCTGTGATCCTCGACGATGTGCCCGCCGGCACAGAGTTCACCGCGCAGTCTAGCGTCTCGAGCAGCGCACCTGGTCTCACTGTGACAATCGGACAGGCCGTGGGGCAGACGATGACGATCAAGCCCACGGACCTTCGCCAAGGCGCGATGTTGGGTTTGCTCCGCCAGGATGCGACGGGAGCTTACAACGTGGGTATCACGGATCCGGGAGTGATTGCGGGAATCGCGGATGCTATCCAGCAGGTCGCGTCAGAGCGGGCCTCGCTCGGTGCGTCGCAGTCACGCCTCGAACTCGCCGCCACGACGCTCTCGATCGAATACGAGAATCTTTCCTCCGCCATCTCGCGCATCCGCGACGTCGATGTGGCGCGTGAGTCCACCGATCTCGCGAAATACAACATCCTCGTGCAGTCCGGCACTGCGATGCTCTCGCAGGCGAACCAGACCCCGCAGTCCGTGCTCAAGCTCCTCCAGAGCTAAGCGCGCTGAGATCGGGTAACGCACTTCTTTCGGTTGCGTGGAGTTTTGCTCCACCGGCCCGCGCTCGTGGAAGGGCGCGGGCCTTTTTTGTGTTTACGGTGACGCGCCCGAGTCGCGCCTCGCCTCCCGCGCTTCCGCCCGCCTTCGGAAAACAGAAAGAACTCCCCGCAGCTCCACCGACCTCAACCTCTCTTATCGCGTCACCGTTGTCGCTCCCTACAAAGTCAACTAATAGTTGACTTTGTGCGGAGTGCGGTTGCCCCGGGCAGAAGCAGAATGGGGCGGCCCAAGGGAGAATCTGGCGGTGTGGCCACGCCAGACGAGGCGTGCGGCGGAGAGCGGGCTTGCGGATGCGGGAGCGCGCGGGCAGTGTCGCCGGCTTAGCTTTGGGGCCTGATCGTCGCTCCGTGTTCTTTGATCCCAAGATGCGGGTAACGCCGCATCCGTTTTAGAACAAATCGGAGAGGAAAGTCCGGACACCGCAGGGCAGGATGCCGCACGAGCTTCACCGCAAGTGCGGGCGCGGCGTTTCAAAGCGCCGCGACGGAAAGTGTCACAGAGAACATACCGCCGCGCGGGCAACCGCGAGGTAAGGGTGAAAAGGTGGGGTAAGAGCCCACCGCGCCGTCAGCGATGACGGCGGCACGAAAAACCCCATCCGGTGCAAGGCAAAATAGGCGGCTGGGCGGCCCGTCCGATAGTCGCGGGTATGCTGCAGTCTCTTCGGAGACCGGGCGCATCGCGAGATGCGCGCGAGAGAAATGACGATCGAAGCGCCGCAAGGCGTGGAACAGAATCCGGCTTACCGGCCCCAAAGCTAATTTTCTTCGTCGCCAAGGCTGCGGAGAGGAGAGATGAGGCGGAAAATCCGACTCATCACGGAATCACGGAATCACGGAATCACGGAAGCACGGAAGCACGGAAGCGCGGAGAAAGGGAGGAGGGGCGGAGAAACCGCGGAAACGCGGAAGGGCGGAAGCAGGGAAAGGTGCGATGGTGGAAGCGGGAAAGGGGGAAGAGGGAAACCGGGGACGGAGTTTTGGGTGCTGTCATTCTGAGCGGTGCCAAGAATCCAGTGTGCGGTGCGCCACGCTTTTGGGCAGCGAAGCTCCAAGTGGATGTCAGGCTGGCCTTCGGCTGAACTTCGCCGCGGCCGGAGCGCGCCGACGCGACGAGGGCGTCGCGTCCCCATCTTGGTCCTCAGTCAGGTGGAGCCGGTGTCCTCGCCGGGCGGTGCGAGAGACGAAAGCACGCTGACGCTCATGCGCTCGCTCGCGAGGCGATCTGCTAAAGGTAGCTGCCGACGCTCTGCCGATTCACCCTGCGCTGACCGCGCGGTGTTCTACGTCAGCAGCCCTTCGGTGAAGCGCGGCGGCGAAGAAGAACCAGCGAGCGGTTCGCCGCGCGTTCCGCTCCGCCGAAACTGGCTCCGTTCTCCGAGCCTCCGTGACCAAAAAAAGCCGCGGCGTTTTCGCCGCGGCTGCAGTTCTATCGATCCGCCCTCGCTCAATCCGCCAGCGCTTCGATCGCGGCTTTTTCCGCGGCGTATTCGGTGGCGCTGAGTTCGGTGTAGTGCAGGCGCTGCGCGTTGAGCAGCGTGGGCTCGAGCGGGACGTCGTGGTTCGCGTTGCGCAGGCTTTGGTGCAAACCCCAGTAGCGGCCCGCGCCGGTGTAGAGGCGGATGCTCCACGGCTCGGTCCCGATCACGCTGCTGAACATCGCGACCATCGAGCCGCGGATATACAGGCCGGTGCCGGACCAATTTTCGAGGAGACGGGGATAGTTGTGCACGCCACCGCTGGATTGGTGCGAATCGGTCGGCACGATGCCGGTGAGCAGACAGGTGGAAATCTCGGTGACGACGGGAGAGAACTTTTGCTGGCGATTGTTACCACCGCTCACGGCATAGCTGAGGTTGGGCATCGCGGCGGGCGTGAGCGCGGTGTTCACGCCGTCCTGGCGATTGCTGCCGCTGGGGTTGGAGGTCGCCCACGAGGAACTCCACGCGAAACTCGAGCCGTCGTCACGGCGGTGACCGCTGAGCGAATCGGACCAGCCGCTGGTCTGGCGGTAGGTGGTGCCGCTCGGGTTGCTGAAGGTGGGCTGTGAGAGAATCGTGATCGAATCGGCCATGACGGCGCAGAGCATCTCGTCGGCGTTGTCAGGATAGCGCGCGCTGTAGCCGCCGTTACCGGTGGAGTTGGAGTTGGAGTTGATCGAGCCGTCGGCGTTGAAGTGTCCGACGATGTAGGCGGCGTCGTTGGTCGCGAAGCTGAAACCGGTGCGTCCGGAATAGGTGCTCGGATCGAGCGAGATGACGCGGCCGCGGCCGTTCCAGAGGCGCACGCCGGAATCCTGGCGATTGAGCACACCGGCGGTGCGCGTGCGGTTTTCCGCATCGACGGAGTTCACGTAAACCGTGATGCCGTCGAACCACGGCGAGCTGCCCGACGTGCTCACGAGTTCCGAGGCCGGCACGGCGGTGCCGTTGGTGTAATAGATGCGAAATGGATCCGAAGTGATGACGCCGCCGGAGGTGGGGAAGGTGTTGTAGGGCGAGGGTTGCGTGGTGGGACCGAGGCCGTAGCTGGTGCGCGTGGCCGACGGGTTGAAGATGAACGCGCTCCACTGCGTGGAATTGGTCGGGACCGACGGATAGTAGATCGAGCTGCTGGTCGCGGCGCCGTTGACCGAGCGTTCGACCGTGAGGCGGAAGCGGATGAGGTCGAAGTCGATCTTGGCGATCGGGCGCGGTTTGAAGGGATTGGCCGCGCTGCGGTTGAACGGATGGCCGAGGCTGTTGTCGGCGCGACGCAGATCGTAGAAAAACGCGTCGGGGATGATCGTGGTGCCATTGGTCAGCTGCGCGGTGCCGCTCGGCGGCGTGGTGGCGTATCCAGTTTTCAATGACGTGTCGGCGAGCCAGCCGGAAATCGGGGCGTCGGTGCTGCGACCGGAGAGCGGAATGCGCAGGACCTGATTGATGCCGATCGCGGTTTTGTCGGTGAAGCGATTGGGCAGATCGTTTTGCGTGGCGTTGTTGGCGCCATAGCTCGGCTGCCCCGGCAGCACGACCTCGGTGTAGGAGTTGGAGCCGTCGTGCGAGACGGTGTTGAGCCAGCAGCGATAGGAGTAGGCCGGCATCGAAACGGTCGCACCATCGGGGAGCACGCCGGAGCGCGTCTCGTTGTCGGGATTGACGATGATGTAGAGTCCGGCGCGGCGGGAGAACTTGGTCTGTTTGACGCCGGCGGAGTCCGCGGCCGAGGGCGCTTCGATGATGGTGCGGCCGCTGTTGGACTCGGCGTCGGAGTCGATGCCGGGAAGCACGAGCGGCGTGGCGCCGTGCACGCTCGTGCGGAGATTGCCGCCGTAAGTGGAGGTGGCGAAGGTCTTGAACTGGTTGAGCGAGGTGGCCGATTCGGACGCGTTGCCGAACTTGTGGTCGCGCCACACCCCGCTGCTGGATTTGATATTGGTGACGGTGCCGGCGGGGTTTTGGAAATTGAGCGGGCCCGTGCCGCCCGGTCCGTTGTCGGCGGCGTCGGTGTCACTGTAGGTGGCGCCGCGATGTGCGGTGTTGGCGTAGAAACCGCCGGACGCCGTCACGCGATCGGTGAACTGCACGGTGTTGGAAAAACCAGTCTGGCCGCGCGCGATGAGGTTGCCGTTGGCGTGGACGGGACCGGCGATGACCATGTCGGCACCGGGCGAGAACTCGAGGTCCTGGTTGTAGAAGATGGCGAATTGAAACAGCGGGATCTCGGTGACCTGCAGCTCCTGTCGCGCGTAGGCCGTGACGGAGCCGATGGACGGATGCGTCATCGTGGACTTGGCGAGAATGGAGACATTACCCGTCGCGACCTGCAGGCCGTGGTTGGAGCTCGTGGTGTCAGTGACGAGAGCGAGCGGAGTGTTGGAGACGAGGCCCGCGGAAACGGCGACGTCCGTGGGGCCGGAGAACGACGTCGTGAGAACGTCGTCGGGCGGCAGATAGATTTGGTTGGTGCCGGTGGCGAATTTGCGGGTGGCGAGATTGCGGAGGCGGTAGAGCTTTACCGTGATCTGCTCGGATGCGTAGAGCGCGACGTTTTCGGCCATGTTGCGCGCTCGCAGAATGAGACGTTCGCGCTCGTTGGAGCGCCGCTCGGCGCCCGAATATTTCAACATGCTCGCGGTGAGCAGGCCGAACACGACGACGAGAAACATCGCCAGAATGAGTGCGGAACCGCGGCGGCCGCGAAGAGTGGAGCGAGGCGAGTGCATGGCTTACTTCCGGGGTGAGATCGTGTAGTTGAAACTGCTGCTGGAGAGCATGTGGGTGGCGGCGTTGCCGTTGATGACCTCGACGTTGATCGAGACGCTGTCGTTGGTCGGCGAGGCCGTGGCCGATTCAGTGGAGAAAATCGGGTAACAATCCGTCTCCGAGCCGTTGACCGGCCGGCCGCGCGCGCGGGCGACGATCTGGCGCGAGCCGCTGATGAGCGGCGATTGTTTGAGGTTCACTGCGTTCACGAGCGCGGTGAGTGACGTGTTCGTGCCCGTCGTGCCGTAGTCGGTGCTTTCGTAGTAGCGGAGCGGCGCGATCGCGGCGGCGCTCTCGTTGGGTTTGCGCACGCGATAGTAGATGCGGAACTGCCGGACGTTGGACGTCTCGTCGCTCGCGGCTACCCGGGTCGCAAGGACGAGGCAGTCGCCATACGCGAGATAGGTGCCGTAGGCGTCGGCCTCGAGTGCGGAAACGTCGTCGGTGAGGTTGACCGAGCCATCGAGCGATTCGTAGGTCGGGAAAACATAGAACTCGGTCGAATCGAGCGTCTCCTTCGAAACCTGCGCGATGAAGTAGCGCAGCGAGGCGTTGGTCTCGAGTCGCTTCGAGTCGCGATACATCGCGCGCATGCCTGCGATGAACACGCCCATCGTGCCCGCGAGCACGATCGCGCCGATGGTGAGGGCGACCATGAGCTCGACCAGCGAGTAGCCGCGTTGACCCGGGGAACGGCGTTGAAAGGGGGAGGGGCTCATTGGTCGTAGCGAGTGCGCAGGAAGACTTCGCGATCGATCGCGGTGCGGACGCGTTGGCCGTCGTTATAGGAGTAGCGATAGACGACGGTGATGCGTTTCACCTCCGTCACGTCACGGTCGACGTCGGGAATCTCGTCGATCCAAAGCCACACGTTCATCGTCAGGCTCTGCGACGCGGCGCCGGCGACGTTCGAAAGCGGGAGCGGTCCGATGATGTTGTCGGGCACGCCCAAGCTGGCGGCGGTGGCGGACGCGGCGGGCGTCGTGGTCGGGCCCTGCGGCGCGCCGGGGGCGGGTGTATAAACACACTGCAGCCAGGTGACCTGGTCCTGATTCACTCGCACGCGCACGTAGGGTGGCGCCTTCGAGCCCGCGCCCGGAAAAGAGTCTTTGGACGATTGGTGGGGATCCACCGCCGTGCTGGGAAGCAGCGTCGTATAGTCGAAGCCTTTGATCTGCTCGACCAAGCCGTAGATGAGCGACGAGGCAGCCGCGTGCATGACGCTGTCTTCGGTCACGCGCCGCGATTGCACGAACGCGCCCAAGAATCCGATGAGCACGGTCGTGAGGATGATCAGCGCGATCATCACCTCGATGAGCGTTGTGCCTTTTTCTTGGTGTAAGCGGGACCGGAGCGCGCGCGGCATGATGCTTCAGAGCATAGCCGAGTCGCGGGCGACTGCGTCAGGGCCGCGCGGTCTGAGATTCGGCCCTAGGCCGACTAGGGCCGATTGGCCCCCTCGGCTCGATGCGTCTGCTGCACGTAAAGAGCAGCGGCCTGAGCGCGGCTCGTCACATGGAGCTTCTCGAACGCCGTGCTGAGATAGTTCTTCACCGTTTTTTCGCTAAGACCGAGTCGGGAGGCGGCTTCCTTGTTGGTGCAACCTTCGGCGACGAGCGCGAGCACGCGTTTTTCTTGCGGAGAAAGCGCCGCCACCGCATCGCGACCGCTTTCTCCCGAACGGGCGACCTGCATCACTCGCGCGGTCACCGCGGGGTCGAGGATGGATTTGCCTGTATGGACATCGCGAATTGCCTGCAGCAGGCCGCGACTGTCGATCTCCTTGAGCAAATACCCGTGCGCGCCGGCGCGGATCGCATCCAGCACGATCGAGTCGTCCACGATCGACGTTAGCATCAGGATCCGCACGTGTGGCACCGCCGAGAGTATCCGCCGGCAGGCCTCGATCCCGGTGCCGTCTGGCAAACGAATATCCAATAACACCACGTCCGGCCGCAGTTGTTTTACGACTTCGATGCCTGCCGTCACGGAGCCCGCTTCGCCCACCAACTCGATGCCGCCGGCGTCGGGGTGAGACGAAAGCACCGCCCGCAACCCCTCGCGCACCAACGCGCTGTCGTCGACCACCACCAGCCGGATCCGGGTGCCGAAGTTCGTCATTCCGCCGCAATAAAAGCCAAGCGAGGCTGAACTCCAGCCTCATTCGCCCCCGGGTGGGCGTCCGAAAAAACCGTTGACTCTCCCTCGCGGGTTTGGGTTTCTGTCCGGCTTTCAATCTTTCCATCGATCATGGCCAACACGAAATCTGCCATCAAAGCCGCGCGTAAGTCCGCTCGTCTTACCATCCGCAACCGTATGACGAAGACCCGTCTGAAGACCCTCCACAAGAAGCTGGAGACGGCCGCGAAGGGCTCGGATGCCGCCGCGACGAAGGCCGCCGCGAGCGCCTACGCTTCCGCGATGGACAAGGCCGTGAAGTCGGGCGTCGTGCACCGCAACGCCGCTTCCCGCGCCAAGTCGCACGTCGCGAAGTATCTCGCCGCCAAGTAAGGCCGGCAGTTCTGCCTCCTCTTTTCGCCCCACGGTCTTCCGGCCGTGGGGTTTTCTTTTTGTTCGGCAGGGAGCTGTTTTTCGGAGCTTTGGATTGAGCCGGCTCGCGGTTCACGCGTTCAATCGCCGCGTGTTGCAACCGCGCATCGCCCTCCACCTCGCCCGGCATGCGGACACCGCCTGGAGCGGTGTTATCCGCCCATGGCTCGAAGCCGGACGCGGCCGGCTGGTGCGCTCGCACATCATCGTCCCCACGCGCGGACAGGCCCATGCGTTCAAGCAGCGGTGCATCATCGACAACCTGTCGCTGGTCGGGGCCGAGTTTCTCACGCCCGGTCTGGCCCGTCAAAAATGGCGCGCGCTCGGTTCGGGCTCCGGTGCAGACCAGGTCGAGCCGCGGCCCGCGATGGGTCGCGAACTGTTGCTCCTCGGTCTGCGCGCGCTCGTGGCGCGGCGCCTCGCGCCGCTCGAACCGGCATCGCCCGAGTGGGGTTTCTGGAAAAGCCTGCAAAGCGATCCCGAGCGGGCGCTCGATGATTTCGACGCGTTGTTGAAAAATGGATACGACGCCAACGCGTTCGCGCTTCCGCCGCTGCGCGAGATCTTCGGCGAACTCACCGCGTGGGTCGACGCCCGCGGCTACACCTTTGCGTCACGCGAGGCGGCCGATGCCGCACTGGCGCCTTTGTCGGAAGACGCACCGCGGATCGACGGACGCGTGCTCGTGACGGGTTTCGGCCCCGAGGCGGCGGGTGAGTTTTTCAACGTGATCGCGTTCGTGCGACGGTGCGACGACGTCACGATCGTTTTGCCCGAGCCGGAGTTTCGCGGCCGGTTTGATCTCGACGAACGGTGGATCGAGCAATGGAGCCGCGCGCTTGGGGTCGAGCCGGAGCCGATCGATGCGGGCGATCCGGAGGAAACCTGCGAAGCCGTCGGCGCGCTCTGGCTGCGGGAACACGGCGACGCGGAGCGCGCGAGCGTGCTCGTGGGCCGCACGCGCGGCGACGAGATGCGGCTCGTCGCGGACGAGATTTCGCATCTCCTCGCCCGCGGCGCGGAATCGATCGCGGTGATTTTTCCGCGCGCGGACGCTGCGCACCTGCAGCTCGCGTCGTTGCTGGCGGCGAGCGATGTGCCGTTTGTTGATCTGCTCGAAACCGCCGGTCCGCCTCCGGTCGACGTGCAAGCGCAGCGCGCGATTCTCAAATTCTACGAACGTGGCGCGCGCGTCGAAGATCTGCTCGCGCTCTGGCCGCTCCTGCGCGCCATCGGCAGTGTGACGCTTTCGCAGGCCGAAGCGCGTCGCGAATGCGAACGGAGTTTCGATCAATGGCAGTCGCATGCCGTCGCGACGCATCTCGAGACGTGGCGCGAAAAAGCGCCCGAACTCGCGCGCGTTGCCGAGATTTTGCTGCCCGCGTGGCCCGAGGAAATTTCGGTCGCGGACGCGCTGCAGTGTTTTCGCACCGTGGGCGAGAAACTCGATCTCGAGCTGCCCGAAGGCTGGGGAGCGCTGGATGCCTTCGCGGCCGGCGACGAAACGACGTATCCCACGACCGCGGTGCTAGCCACGCTCGACTCGTTCCTGCCCGCGGCGCTGCCGGTGAAAGGCGGCGCGGGACGCGGCAATTTCGCACGTGTCGTTCTGGCCACGCGGCGTCGCGCCGAAGGTCTGGCGTGGTCGCACACGATATTTGTGGAGAGCAACGCCGGCATCTGGCCCGAGCGTCGCGATGCCGGACCGTGGCTGCCGGACGAGCGTCGTGAAACTTTGAATACAGAGCGGGGTGGCGGCGTGCTGGGTTTGTTCACCAGCGATCAGGCGGGGGCGCTCTCGCGACTGGCTTTCGCCGCGATGGCGCGCGACACGCGCGAACGCGTGATTTTTTCCGCAGCGCTTTTCTCGGAAGAGGAGCCGGAACTGCGGCTCTCGCCCAACAGCTGGCTCGAGCGCGTGCTGTGGTCACAAGCTCGCACGACGGGCGCGACGGACCTCGATGCGGTCTTCGCTGGCCTCGCGCAGTCGCGCCCGGTCGCGGTCGCGGAGGACAGGCCGGAGCTGCAGCACTGGCACGAAGTGTGGAATGCGCGCCGCGATCCCACACGGCCGTTCGACGAGTATTTCTTCGCGGGCGATCCCGCGATCGTCGTGCCCGAAAAACTCTCGGCGAAATTGATCGAGCAGGGCGTGGCCGATCCTGCGGTGCTGTGGTTTCAGTCGGTTTTGAAGGTGTGGCCCGTCGATTGGGAGCCGCTCGCACGCGCACGGCGCAAGGCACTTGGTCAGCTCGCGCACGAGATGCTCGCCGCTGCGCTGCAGCCGGGCGAGTCGGCGCACAAAGGTTTTGGCCGCATGCCGGGCGAAGACGCGGCGCGGGCGGAGCTCGATCGCGCGTTGCGGCGTCTGCGTGCGCGCTGGCCGGAGGATCGTTATTGGGATTCGTTTTTCGCCGAGCTGACGCACGTTTGTCACGGCCTGCTGCGCAACGTCTATGCGATCGAAGCGGGTGACTATGTAGCGACGGAAGCGTGGCTGCCCGAGGCCGCGCGGCTCAAACTGCCGTCGCGGGAACTGCGCATCGTCGGCCGACTCGATCTCGTGCGGCTCGATCGTCCGAGTTGGGAAGGTGCGCGCGTGGACATCGTGGACTTCAAAACCGGCGGCGATCCGAAGTTCTCCGCCGAACGCATGGGGCGCACGGGTGCGTCGTTGCAGCTCGGCGTTTATTTGTCCGCGGTGGCTTCGCTCGGCGCCGCCAGCGGACGCGTGTGGATGATCAAGCCGGGCCTCGACGAAATCGCCGGTGTCGATGTCTCGGAGTTGTCGCTGGGTTTGGACAAATTGAACTGGCTCGACGAAGCGCTGACGCGCGGCGTGTTCGGTGCGCGCACGCGCGACCGTTCGGACTATGAGCCCGTCGGCTGCACGTGGCCGCTCGCAAGCGCGCCGATCGCGTGGGCCGTGCTCGAGGAAAAATTCGCGCGCACGTTCGACGTAGGCGGCGAGGGAGGTGACGCGTGAGCCAGGAGTTGATCGACGCGATCGCACGCGAGCGTTTCCGCAGTGAGTGGGACCAGAACTTCGCCGTCAGCGCGAACGCCGGTTCCGGCAAAACCACCGCCATTTCGGAGCGGCTCGCTGCGCTGGCGTTGTCGCCCAACGGCGCGGAGTTGCTGCGCAAGACGGCCGTTGTCACCTACACGAAAAAAGCCGCCTCGCAGATTGGTCAGCGTGCGCGGCAGGTGTTGTTGCGACGCGTGAGCGAAGGCGGCAGCGGCGATCTTTCGGCGCTGGATCATCTGGAGCGTGCGTTCTTCGGCACGATTCACAGTTTCTGCCTGAAGCTCGCGCAGACCTACGGGCAGACGCTCGGCATCAACCTGAACCCCGAGGTCGTCGCGGAAGACGATGCGATGTTGTGGGAGGAGTTCGTGGAGCAGGACGAAATGCAGTTCTCCGTGCTCGCTCCCGAGGAATTGCAGGCGTTTCTGCGTCACGTGCCGCTCGAGGAAATCTTCGATTTCGCCCGCGAACTCGACGCGGCCACGGCGGCGACGCTGCGCCATCGCCGTCCGTCCGGACCGCCGCCAGCCCCCAACGAAAATGCTCGCGAGCGCTTGTTCGCGGTCGTGCCGAAAGGAACCGGTCGCGCGAACATTGAGAAAAGCCAGGCTGCTGCGCGCGTGTGGCAGGCGGCGTGGGAGAAGGGCGAGGGGTTTCTTCCGCTGTATGAGCCGGTCGGCTCCGCGAAGGCCATCGTCGAAGCCGCGACGGAGTGGATGGCGCCACTCAAGCGCTGGCTCGCTGACGCCGCCGCCGCGCTCGGTGCGGAGCTGGCGGAGCGCTACCGCGTGTGGCGTTTTCAGCGCGGCGTGCAGACCTACGCGGATCAGATCGATGCCGCGATGGCCGTGCTTGAAAACGCGGAACTGCTTGACCGTATCCGCCGCGAAGGCTGGCGCATCATTCTTGATGAAGCGCAGGACACCGATCCGCAGCAGTTCGCCGTGCTCGTTGAACTCGCGCGCGAACCCGGCGCCTTGCGTGGCACGTGGCCGGGCGAAGGCAGTCCGCCGCGACCCGGACATTTCTGCATGGTCGGCGACGGTCAGCAGGCGATCTACGGCAGCCGCGCCGATATCGGAAACTTCACAAGGCATCTCGCGGCCTTCCGCGAAGGAAACGGCGGCGAACTGCTGGAGTTTCAGGTCACCTTCCGTGCGCCGCACGCGGTGATCGATCTGCTCAATCGCACGCTGCCCGTGGCGTTCGGGCCCGAGCAACCGCACAACTTTGGCCTGCCGCCCGACGAAGGCGCGCCGGCGCCGTATCTACAAGTTGAATACGTTCCGCTCGCGGCGGGTCCGGCCAATGTCGAGGGCCGCGTGGGGCGTCTGCCGCTGACGCTGCCCGATTCCGCGCCGTCGGGAGTCGAGGGGTGGCTCGAGGCGGAAGCGAATCAGGTTGGCTGCTGGCTCGCTGCGCACGGCCCCGCTGCGCTCGGCGTGGAGACATGGGGCGAGGTCGCCGTGCTCGCGCCGCGCAACGAGTGGCTGCTCACCGCGCGCGAGTGTCTCGAGCGCGCGGGCCTCGAGGTGGCATTGCAGACACGCAAAATGCGCTGCGGCGATAATCCTGTTTACGCGTGGCTCACGGGTTTGTTGGCCGCCTGTGCGGACCCGGAAAACGCGTTCGAGTGGAACGGCGTGCTGCGCGAGGTTTTCGCGGTGAGCGACGCGCTGCTCGCGGCCGAACTCCGCTTGCACGGGAAATTTGCCTGGGAGGAGCCGACGATTCACCCGAGTCCGCTGCGCGAAGCACTCGAATGCCTGCGACCGTTCGTGCTCCGGTTCAACGACGAGGGGCTCGCGCTGGCGACGTTTGCCGAGGAGCTGGTCGCGGCGTGTGCGTTGCGCGAGAAAGCGTGGCGCATCGATCCGACCGGCGGACTCTCGGAGGAGCTGGATCGGCTGCTCGCGCTCGCGGCGCAGATGGGACTCGACGGTTCCGGTCCGCGTGCGTGGCTCGATGAGCTGCTCAGCTGCATCGACGACGGACGTCCCGCGGGCAAGCCGACGAGCAACGCGATCAACCTGCTCACGTCGCACTCCGCGAAGGGCCTCGAATGGTCGGTCGTGATCGTGCTCGGACTTTGGCGCGGTATCGGCCAGGCCCCGGATCGCGGTTTGAAACTCGTGCGCGACGCGAGCGGACCGCAGGTATACTTCGATCAAGCGAGCATGCCGGCGGACACGCGCGAATCGCGCGAACGCGAACGCTACCGCGAGTTGACCCGTTTGCTCTACGTCACCCTCACCCGGCCGCGGCGCACGCTGCTGATTCCATTTGCCGACGGATTTGGCGGGCGGCAGCGAACGAGCCCGAGTTTCGCCGAACTGTGGGGCGTCCGCGCGGACGATCTGCCGGAGTTTGAGCCGGTCGCCGAAAAGGAGACGGCGGCCGAAAGCGGAACCGGCGCAGAGCGTATTCAATCCGTGGAGACGCAGCCCGAGCTGGCCGTCGCCGCGCTGTCGCCTTTGCCGCGGCGATTGTTGCCGCACCAGTTGGCGCACAAGCCCGACTTGGTGCGCGCGGTCCGTCACGAGTCGGGACTCGATGCGCCGATGCCGCTCGGGCGAGGGGAGGAGGCCGTCGCGTATGGCACGTGGTGGCACGAGACGATGGAGTTCATGCCGTGGACGGCAGACGACGAGATCGTCACGGCCTATCTCGAGCGCGCACTGACGCGAGCGGTGAGCGAAGGTTTTGCCGAGCGCGGCCGCGAAGAACTCGCGCGTCTGCGTGCGAGCGGCGTGTGGTCAGAGTTGCGCGATGCGCGCTGGCAGCGGCAGGCCGAACTCGGCGTGCTCGCGCCGTTGTCGCCGGGCGAGTGGATCGATGGCGTCATCGATCTCGTATTGCACGATCCGGCGGCGAAGCGCGTGCGCATCGTCGACTGGAAGACCAACCGTCGCGCGTCCGGCGAGAGCGACGACGCGTGTCTGCAACGTCTCGTGGCCGAGTATGCGCCGCAGCTCAGTGCGTATGGCGCGAGCGTTGCGCCGCAGTTCCCCGGCTGCGCGTTGGAGCTGTTGGTTTATTCGAGCGCGATCGGTTCATGGCGCGCAGTGACGCCGGCCGAGCCGCACTGAGTCGCGACCCGGTGCGCATCGTGTCGCGACCCTGTCCGGACTTTGGCGCGAGTCGGTCCGCACTCAGGCTCGAAACAGTGCGGACATTGGCTCGATTCAGGGTGATTACTGGGGCTTAAGTTCTGGCTTTACAGCGTCCGCGCCGGTCCGCACGTTGCTCCATTCATTCTCTCAAATCATGGGCAATCTGAAAAAGAAACGTCGGTTAAAGATGTCGAAGCACAAGCGCCGGAAGCGCCTCAAGTCGAACCGGCACAAGAAGCGCACGTGGCAGAAGTAATCTGCGCGTAGTCGCCCGCCGTTTTCGGTCCAATTCCCGACCCGCCGCACCCGCGGCGGGGTTTTTTTTTTTTCCAGAACGG